>Ga0256843_1002526_pt1 | contig 13264 bp, 7 predicted proteins | sample AlvinellametaG_FD_191572 | JGI IMG/M metagenome (GOLD analysis project Ga0256843, IMG submission 191572) | Pompeii worm associated microbial communities from hydrothermal vent at the East Pacific Rise, Pacific Ocean - Alvinella | ecosystem: Host-associated > Annelida > Integument > Unclassified ... | reverse complement strand
AATAATGCGGTGGCGCATTACTTCTTTGGCAATGTAGGCAATCTCAACGGGTGAGACGTAGTCTTGCTCTTTAAGATAGGCCACCGCGCGGCTGGCTTTGTACAAATCGATGCTTGCACGCGGACTGGCGCCAAACTCGATATAGGGCTTAAGCTCTTCAAGCCCGTACGCTTCGGGACGGCGTGTAGCGTGTATTAGTTCGATAATATACTTTTCGACCTCTTCGTCCATATGCACCGCCATCGCCGCATCGCGCTCGCGCTCCAAATCTTCCTTGCTGGCGACTTGTTCGATGGTGCCAAAGGCGTTGTTAGCTACGCGGCGGGCGATTTCAAGCTCCTCTTCTTTGGTGTTGTAACCTACCACCACTTTCATCATAAAGCGGTCCAGTTGCGCTTCGGGAAGCTCGTACGCCCCTTCTTGCTCGACGGGGTTTTGCGTCGCCATCACCAAAAAGGGCAAATCCAATTTAAAACTCTCTTCACCGATGGTAACTTGACGCTCTTGCATCACTTCAAGTAGTGCCGCTTGCACTTTGGCGGGCGCACGGTTGATTTCATCGGCCAGCAAAAGGTTGGTAAAGACCGGCCCGCGTTTGATTTTAAAACTGTTGGTAGAAGGATCGTAAATCTCCGTACCGATAATGTCGCTGGGAAGCAAATCGGGGGTAAACTGTACCCGCTTAAACTCCAGCCCCAGCGCTTTGGCCAGCGCGTTAATCGTCGTGGTCTTCGCCAGCCCGGGTACGCCTTCAAGCAAAATATGCCCGCGGCACAACAACCCGGCCAAGAGCCCTTCGACCATTTTTTCCTGGCCGACGACAACCTTGGCCACCTCGCGACGTATCGCCTTAATGGTATCGCTCACGCTTACTCCTTTGTGTGTTGCGTTTATTACCGTGTGAAACATCTTTTCGTAAAGCCGCGAGTAGTGATGCGTTCAGCCCCGCGGGTATGTGCCTTCCACCCGATCGGATAGGCAAAAAGATGTTTCAAAACACCTATGAGATATTTGGAGTATACTTGAGCGAAGTAAACTAAAGTTTAACGCCCTTTGGAAGAGGTTTCAAGCGCCTTGACAAACGCTGCCGCGGTCGCGACGATATCGTCGTCATCCTTGCTTGGTGCAGGCAACACCTCGCGTGCTTTGTCTTCATCGGCGTACTCGATAAAAACCTTATCGCCGTATGAGGAGATTTTACTAATGCCAAGCGCCTTGGCACGCACCTTCATCGCCATGATTTCGATAAACTGCCGCGTGATCTCATCGAGTCTACCGAACCTATCTTCGATTTCCGCGGCGATCTCATACACCTCGCCCGCGCTCTCGCACTGCGATAATCGCCGGTAAAGCTCCAAACGCAACCTGTCTTCGTCGATAAGCTCTTCGTTTAAATAAGCACGCACCGCCAGCTTCATCTCTACGTGGCGTTCTTCTTCTTTGATCTCGCCGCTAAGCTCGCAAATGGCCTCTTCAAGCATCCGCAAATACAGCCCGTAGCCGATTTGCTTGATATGCCCGCTTTGGGCTTCACCGATGATGTTGCCCCCGCCGCGAATTTCAAGGTCGTGAAAGGCAAGCACCGCCCCGCTGCCAAGCTCGCTGTGGCTCTCAAGCGCCAACAACCGCCTTGCGGCGTTGTCGGTGAGTTGCTCTTTATCACGCACCAAAAAGTAGCAATACCCCTCTTTGCCCCCGCGCCCTACGCGCCCGCGCAACTGGTGCAAATCGGCTATCCCGAAACGGTCCGCCCCGTCGACAATCATCGTATTGGCGTTGGGCAGGTGAATGCCCGATTCGACAATGGAGGTCGAAAGCAGCACGTCATACTCGCCCGCTTCAAATTTCAACATCTCCTCTTCGGTTTTGGCCGCGCTGATTTGCGAATGCAGCACCGCGATGCGAAGATCGGGTAAGAGTTCTAACAGCGCGCGTTTTTTCTCTTCGATATGGGCGATGGAGTTAAAGACGTAAAAAACCTGCCCGCCGCGGCGCAACTCGCGCAGTATCGCTTCTTTGACCACCTTTTCGTCGTAGTTTTTCACAAAGGTGCGCACCCCGACGCGTTGAAGCGGAGGCGTAAGGATTTCGCTAAAGGTTTTGATTTTCGACAATGCAAGGTTAAGCGAACGCGGAATGGGTGTGGCGGACATACTCAACACGTGGACGTTGGCCGTCATCGCTTTAAGCGCCTCTTTTTGCTTGACGCCGAATTTGTGCTCTTCATCAACCACCACCAACGCCAAACGGGCAAACTCCGCTTTAAGCAGCGCGTGCGTTCCTACGACGATATCGATCGTACCTTCTTTAAGCCCCGCTAGTACCGCCTTTTTCTCTTTGGCGCTCGTATAGCGGTCAAGCTTGGCGATGCGAATGTCGCTCCACGCGTCAAAACGGGCTTTGAGCGTTTTAAAATGCTGCGCACTAAGCAGGGTCGTGGGTGCTATCATCATTGCTTGATAGCCGTTTTTAACCGCTGTAAACATCGCGTTCATCGCCACTTCGGTTTTCCCAAACCCCACATCCGCGCTTAGCAGCCTATCCATCGTCCGCCCGCTTGCCAGCTCGGCTAAAATCTCCTCTATCGCGCGCTTTTGATCCTCGGTATACACAAAGCCCGCTTGCGCCTGAAACAATGCAAGCTCCGCACCCACGTCGCCGTCGCTTTTAAGCACGACTCCTTTTTGCAACAAACGCTGCGCCGAGAGGTTAATGAGCTGCGAGGCGATGGCAAAGAGTTTTTCTTTGGCTTTGGCCTTGAGGCGTTTAAAACTCGATTTGCCCAGTTTATCCATCACCGGCAACGTCCCGCTATCGGCCACGTAACGATCGATCACTTCAAGGTTGCTTACCGGGATTTGGAGCGTATCGCCGCCTTGGTACTCGATGGTGACAAACTCGCTTGTCGCGCCCAGCACCTCGCGTTTTTCGATACCTTTAAAGACCCCTACCCCGTGCGTTTCGTGCACGACGTAATCGCCCGGTTTGAGTTCATCCAGCACCAAGGTCGGTTTTTTGACGCGCTTTTGCTTTTGCGGTTTGTTAAGCGAAAGAATAAGCCTCTGAGGCGACATAAGATGGACGATGCCCTCACTGTACACAAAACTTATACGCGCATCGCCTAGCGGAATGTCGCTGCCGCGCACCACGCTTTCGTTGCGTGCAAGGATCGTTACTTTTTTATCGGGATGCGCTTCGATAAGCTTTTTAGCGTCAACCGCTTCCAAGTCGCGCCAACGCGTTGCTTCTGGCAAGACGGGCAGTACGAAATCTTTACGCGCGATAAGCGGTGTATGTAAACTAAAAAACTCTTCAAGCTCACTGTCCAAATTGCGCGCCAAAATCGCTTTAAAGCGCGAAAGGGGCATATAGCCAAGCTCGCCCAGATGCCACAATCCAAGTGAGGCGACATCTTTGACAAAGACATCATGCACACTTGCTTCGCAGCGCGCTTTGAGTGCGTCGTACGCTTCGCTATCAAGTGCTAAAAACGCCGGCGGTATCTCTACGGCTTCAAGCTCTTCTTTGGCGCGTTTTTGCGTGCCCGGATCAAAGGGTGAAATCTGCTCTATCTCGGTATCAAAGAGACTGATGCGCACCGGCGTATCACTTCCGCGCGGAAAAATGTCGATAATATCGCCGCGAAACGACACCTCGCCTTCGCTCATCACGATATCGCTAAAGCGGTACCCCCACGCATAGAGCTTCGTTTTGAGCCCCTCAACATCAATGCTCTCGCCAAACTCCAACGTAAAGCGGCGAAAATAGGCCGCTTCGGGGAAAGGAAGCCCCAGCGTACGAAACGGGGAAATAAGCACACGCTTTTTGCCCGCTTTTTGCGCCTCGTAAAAGCGCTCCAGCGCTTCAAGCAACCGTACAATCTCCACGTCGTAACTGCGCAAATCCTCTCCCGCACTAACGCGCATATCGGGCAGTACGCACGCCTCAAACCCGGCTAATCTCGCCGCATCGCCCAGCCGCGCGGCCTCTTCGTCGCTATCGCACACCACCAGCTCGCGCGGTGCGCTTTCATCTTCGAGATATTCAAAGAGTCTTGCTTGCGAAATCATCTATCTCCTTATTTATCTCAGTGGTTTTTATTATATTTACAAAAATTCTACCCGCTATCCTCTACGTGCTACCTGCGAAAACGCGTCAGCGTTTTTTAAAAACGCCTCTACCGTATAAAACGACCCGAAAACCACATAACGTTCCTTAGGATTCACCCTTTCAAAACGCCTATAAGGAATATGCAATGTACGCAACGCCGCCTCGATAGCCTCCAATGTCGCCGCACGCTGCGATGTAATGGGAAGTAACTCTACCCGTTTGAGCTTCGGTTTTAAAATACGCAAGACCGTCTCATAATCTTTATCGTCCAGCGAATTGTAAATAAGTACGCTATCATCTTCCATCGCTTTTACGATAGCCTTAGCCGCCAACGGATTGTGTCCCACATCGATACGTACGTTGGGCAAGATAGGATAAAACCGTCCGAAAAGCTCCAGCGTGCGTATATCTTCGACGTCATACGCTACACCCGCAAGTTCCAACGCTTGTATCGCTACGACGGCGTTTTGTACCAAAAAATCGGGCCAGCCTTTTAAAGAGGCTATCGTTTTCAAAGCGGAAACGGTAGCTGCGGGTAGCGGGTGGTGCGTAGCGTGCAAAAGGGGCATATCGACGACATCGCTTGTAAAAAGCGCAGCACCTTTTTCTTTGGCAACGCGCGCGGCTACGCGGTAGACTTCATCATACGGCTGGGGCGCAAGCAACGCGCGCTTTTGGATGCTGCGTAGCTTTGTTTCGGCGATCGCTTCGATACTCTCACCCAAAAAGGCTTGATGATCCGACCCGATAGGAGTAATAACGCTAAACTCTTTATCACAGACATTGGTCGCGTCAAACTCGCCGCCAAGCCCCGCTTCAAGCACCATAAGCTCACAATCTTCAAAGACGACAAACGCCAGCAGCGTGGTATATTCAAAATAGCTCAGCGCCTCGCTCATCTTTTCTCCGAGGATGCCGTAAAGCCGTCGGTGCGCCGCTTCCAGCGTCGCATCGTCGGCATCGTGCCCGTCTATCCAGATGCGTTCGTTAAAACGCAAAATATGCGGCGAGGTATAATGTCCGACAAACCCGCTTTTTTTCTTCCCCTTAGACGCCGAACGCCGAAAACTTTCGTATGCAAGGTGTGCTATGATACGCCCCGTACTTCCTTTGCCGTTGGTACCGACGATATGCATCGTATAAGGGCGGCGGATATGAGGCTTGAGCATCGCATAGGCGCGATGGATGCGACGATGATCGATCTCTTTATAATAAAGCGGCTTGGAAGCGAGAAAATCATTTAACGAAAGTATCATACTACTTTACCAAAGCCCCTTTGGCCGCCGCATAGGCGATAAATTCATCCAGTGCTTTTTGCAACCCCTTTTTAATGGCCTCAATACGCAAAGTTGACGAAGTTAAAGCACTTTGCTGAATATCGGCGTCATAAAACGTCACGATGTTTTTTTCAATTTTTCCCTTCGGAGTCAACATCACGAAGTGTGTGTTGACATTGACACGGTATCGTGTCACATAACCGTCACGATATGTCAAAGGAGAAAAGCTGCTTCCGCGATAATCGACGAATATTTGACTATCAGCACGTTTTTTATCCGTTACCACATGCCCTTTAAACCGATTATAGACGATACGGTTCATTTCGTCTTTGATAAACGGCGCGTTTTCCGGTTCTACTTTGTCGATATGAATTTCTACGTAAATATCATTGGAAAAAAGTTTTCGAGCGTAGTGCGACGACGGCGTATACGCGCATCCGCCGACAACGCCAAGCAATACGGCCGCAGCAACCGCATACACCCCAAACCGTCGCATATATTCTCCTTTTTACGCCGGCTTGACGGCCAAGTTGACCAGTTTGCCCGGCACGACGATCTCTTTAACGACCGTCATCCCCTCCAGCCACTTCGCTCCCGCTTCTTTGGCCGCTTCTAAAATCACCTCTTTAGCGGCATCGGGCGCAACTTCGATTTGCGCGCGTTTTTTGCCGTTGATCATCACAACATAGGTCACGCTCTCTTCTTGAAACACCTCATCACATACCGCAATCTCGTCACGCAGGTTACGACGTTTAAAAAGTGTTTCGCTCATCTCACTGGCAATATGCGGCACGATAGGCTCAAGCAGGTTGGTAAGAACGTAAAGCCCTTCCGTCCACACCTCGCCGTGTTGCTGCTTATCGAGTGCATTGAGCGCTTCCATACACGCGGCAATAAGGGTATTGAACGCAAAGCTCTCTTCGTATACCTCCCGCCCTTTTTGTAACGCTTCATAAACCTTGCGACGGGCGTATTTCTCCTCTTTGGAAAGAGAAGCGTGATCGATGGAAGGCAGCGTATCGCCCGTTGCGCGGCTTTGACGCTCATACAACCGTTTCAAAAAGCGAAACGCCCCTTCTACGGCGCTATCGTTCCACTCCAACTCTTTTTGCGGCGGTGCGGCAAAAAGAATAAACAGCCGCGCCGTATCGGCGCCGTATTTCTCCACCAGTGCGTCGGGATCGACGGTATTGCCTTTGGATTTGCTCATTTTCGCACCGTCTTTAAGCACCATCCCTTGTGTGAGCAAACGCGCAAACGGCTCATCGATGTCGTGATAGCCCAAATCGCGCAGCACTTTGGTAAAAAAACGCGCATACAGCAGGTGCAAAATGGCATGCTCAATCCCGCCGATATACTGATCTACCGGCATCCAATAGGACGCATCGGCTTTGTCGATGCCGACTTCTTCCCACTTTGCCGGATCGGTGGCGTAACGGAACTGATACCAGCTTGATTGTACGAAGGTATCCATCGTATCGGTCTCGCGCGTCGCTTCGCCGCCGCACTTCGGACAGGTAGTATGCTTCCACGTCGGATGATTTTCCAACGGATTGCCTTCGCCGGTAATCTCCACATCGTCAGGCAGCGTTACGGGTAGATTTTCTTTTTTTTCGGGCACCAACCCGCAAGAGGGACAATGGATAAAAGGAATAGGCGCGCCCCAGTAACGCTGGCGGCTAATCCCCCAGTTGCGCAGACGATAGTTGACTTTGCCTTTGCCAAGCCCCGCTTCTTCCATAAAATTGATAATCGCCGTACGCGCCTCTTGGCTGGGAAGGCAACTGAAGCGATCGCTATCGATAAGCACCCCCTCTTGGGTATAGGGCAGCTCACCGCCTTCAATCACACGCTTAATCGGCAATCCGTATTTGGTCGCAAACTCGAAGTCACGCTCATCGTGCGCGGGTACGGCCATCACCGCCCCGCTGCCGTAGCTTGCCAACACGAAATTGGCCGTCCAAACGGGAATTTCTTCTTTGGTCAGCGGATGAATGACGCTGATATCCAGCGGATACCCCTCTTTTTCCTGCTTGGCACGCTCCACCTCGCTCATATTGGCTATCTCGCCGATACGCGCAGCCGTCGCTTCATCCAACAACCCGTGATTGATCATATATTTGACGATAGGATGCTCGGGCGCAAGCGCGGTGTAGGTAACCCCGTAAATGGTGTCAGGACGCGTCGTAAAAACTTCAAAGCCCTCAAACGCGTTGCCGAGTTTCGCTTTGCTCGCTTCGCTTAGCTCAAACGTAAAGCCAAGCCCTTGCGACTTGCCGATCCAGTTGCGCTGCATCGCCAATACTTGCGCGGGCCACTTGCCCTCAAGCTGCGCCAGATCTTCAAGCAGCTCATCGGCGTAACGGACGATGTCAAGATAGTACCCGGGCATCTCTTTTTGCACCACGGGGTTGTCACACCGCCAGCAGCACCCCTCTTCAACCTGCTCGTTGGCAAGCACCGTATGGCAGCTTTCGCACCAATTAACGCGGGTTGACTCGCGATACAAAATCCCCTTTTCGTACATTTCGATAATAAATTGCTGCTCCCAGCGCGTATAGAGCGGATCGGAGGTGGCAAACTCGCGCGTTTTGGAAAAACTAAGTCCAAGCGCGCTTAACTCCTTGCGCATATAGGCGATATTATCATACGTCCACGCTTTGGGATGCAGCTTATGTTTAATAGCCGCGTTTTCCGCGGGCATCCCGAAGCTGTCCCATCCGATGGGATGCAGCACATTATAGCCTTTTTTGCGCCAGTAGCGCGCTAACGCATCACCGATGGCGTAGTTGCGCACGTGCCCCATATGGATACGGCCGCTGGGATAAGGAAACATACTCAAAATGTACTTTTTGGGCTTTTCATACCCCGATTCGGGCTCAAACGCCGCCTCTTCGTCCCATTGCCGTTGCCATTTGCTCTCTATCTCTTTAGGGTTGTAACTCATTGCGGGAAAGACCTTTTGGTAGGATAATGATATTTTGCGGATTATAGCAAAAACGGGGTTATGGTTTGTCGTCTAACCGCGGCTTTTATTCGGTATACGACAAACGCCCCAATTAGCGAAACGTATCGCACGCACGCATATCGCCGGTTTGATATCCGCGCATAAACCATTCGGCGCGTTGGCGCGCGCTGCCGTGGGTAAAGGTATCGGGACGAACATACCCTTGCGTTTTACGCTGAAGCGTATCGTCTCCGATAGCCGCCGCCGCACGCATCGCCTCTTCGACATCACCCGGTTCAAGCAATCGTTGTTTGTTGGCGTAATGTCCCCAAATGCCCGCATAACAGTCCGCTTGAAGTTCGACGCGTACTTGCAGGGCATTGGCTTCTTTTTTGCTCATACGACGCTGCGCGCGCTGCACTTTATCCAACACCCCCGTAAGCTTTTGAATATGATGCCCCACCTCGTGCGCCAACACATACGCCTGCGCAAAATCGCCGGGTGCGCCGAAGCGGTGCGCCAGTTCGTCAAAAAAACTCAAATCAAGATAGATCTTTTCATCGGCCGGACAGTAAAACGGCCCCGTTTGCGCGCTTGCCGCCCCGCACGCACTGCGCGTAAATCCGCGAAATAGCACCACTTTGGGCTTTTTATAACGCAATCCGTAGTGCGGCAGCAAAGCCGTCCAGGTATCTTCCGTGCTGGCCAACACTTTGCTGATAAAACGCGCCTGCTTATCTTCGGCCGCTTTATTGACCGTACGTGTAGAAGAAGCGACGTTGCCGCCCAAAAAGGCCAGCGGATTGATCCCCATCATATACAACGCCGCCCCGCCGGCTATGAGCATCCAACCGAATTTGGTACGAAGCAGCGGCCGCAACAACGGCCAAAGCATCATCAACGTCCCCATCGAAAGGTTGCCGCCGCCTCCGTAACCGCCTTGATGTCGTCTGTCTTCGATATAGTCGCTTTCACGCTGATCATCCAGTCGCATCCGATCGTTCCTCCGTATGACAAATTGACCGATTATACCAGCCCGAAAGTAAAATTTGTTAAAATAGTGCCACGCTAAAAAGGAGTGTTGCCGTGTCGTTAGCCCTGGCAAGAAAGTACCGTCCCAAAAGTTTTGACGATCTCATCGGACAAGAGAGTGTCGCGCAAACGCTTGCGCACGCACTCGATACCAAACGCCTCTCGCACGCCTATCTTTTTTCGGGGCTTCGCGGCAGCGGAAAAACCTCGACGGCGCGTATCTTCGCCAAAGCGCTGCTGTGCGAAAAGGGCGAAAGCTCCCGTCCGTGCGGGGAGTGTACGCATTGCGTAATGGCGGCGGAAAACCGCCATATGGACATCATCGAAATGGATGCGGCCAGCAACCGCGGGATCGAAGATATCAAAGAACTCATCGAACATACCAAATACAAACCCGCCTCGGCACGCTATAAAATCTTCATCATCGACGAAGTGCATATGCTCACCACGCAGGCGTTTAACGCGCTACTCAAAACACTGGAAGAGCCGCCTTCTTTCGTCAAATTTATTTTAGCGACCACCGATCCGCTTAAACTTCCGGCGACAATTCTCTCACGAACACAACATTTTCGTTTCAAAACCATCCCCCAACCGCTGGTACAAAGCCATCTGGAACATATTTTACATCTCGAAGGCATCGGGTTTGAAAAAGAGGCAATCGAAATTATCGCCCGTAGCGGAGCGGGTAGCCTGCGCGATTCGCTAACACTGCTCGATCAAGCCATCGTTTATGCCAACGGTTTTATCGACGTGCGCACCGTCACCGAGATGCTGGGTATCATCGACCCCGCCAAACTCGAAGCTTTGATGCGCCGTATTTTGGAACGCGACGAAGCGGGTGTGCTCGATTTTTTAAAAGAGGCCTCCGATTATGAAGCGGAGATGATTCTTGATGAACTTACGCTCTATCTCAAAACCCTTTTACTCGAACGCAAAGGCATCCTCTCGCCGCTAATTATCGAACGTTTTTTTCGTATCGTCGCCGATGCCAAAAGCCTACTGGCAACCGGAAGCGACGGGCAGTTTGTCCTCTCTTTAACACTCTTTAAAATGCTTGAAGCCCAGCAGCTTACGGAAATCGATGCGATGATCAAAAAACTTGAAAGCCGCATCGGCGGAGAGCTTGCTTCGCTTGCCTCGCCTTCGCTTCCCGAAACGCCGCGCGAAGTCATTACCATTACCCAAGAAGAGATCGAAACCTTCGGTGAAACGTCCGACGCTTCAACCGCACACGACGCTACCGCAGCGCCTTCTTTGCCTCGCGAAACTTCGCCCGATACCCCGCCGCCGCAACCGCAAAACGAAAAGCCTACCGCCTCGAATCCCTCCGCTTCAACCCCGCCTTCCGATCCGCAAGCTCCGTGGCGCGCTAAGTTTGCCGCACTTATCGAACGTATCTACGATCGTGATTACGACCTGGGAACGATCTTTGAAGAACACATTACGTTCGTTTCGTTTCAAGAGGGTGTATTGCAGTGGGAATCGACGGTAGAAGGGGAAGAGAAAAAAGCGCTTATTAACGCCTGGGGCGTCATCAAGATGCTTGTCGAAGAGATCTTCGGCGTCGGCACCCGCATTGATAATATCGCTAAAAAAAAAGCACCCGCTTCGTCGGATAACTCCGTAAACTCCCAAACACCGCCGCCCCATCCGACGCCTCAAGCGGCTTCGGCCGCTACGCATAAGGATGCCGACAGCGCTTCTATGCTTGAAGAAGCAACGGTTAAAAGTTCTTGTATCGCACCCGAAGCGGGCGATACCGAAGCGGCCAAAGAAAAAGATCCTTCGGAATTATTAGAAGAACCGATGGTAAAAACCGCCTTGGAACTGCTCAACCCCAAAAAAGTGCGTATCAAGCGTAACGTCTAACAAAAAGAAGCTATGAACGATTCCCGCACACGCCGCTATGCCTACCTTACGATGCTGACCGTCATCGTTGTCGGTTCCGTTCTTGTCTATATGTACACAACCCGTACGTTTCCCGAAAATTGGTGCGAAGAGGGGTGGCGTTTTTTTCGTGCCGTTCCCGTTATCGGCATCGCTTTGTTGTACTTTCCTTCGTTTTTACTTGCCAAAAGCTCCCGATATTACGACATACGTTGGAAAATTTTTTCGATATGCGCCGTACTCTTTTTTGCCGTCGTTATAGGCTGGACGCTGGTGTGTTCGTCTTTTTAATCCGAAGGAAATACGATCGCATCGCTGAGACGATGCACACCGTCTTCAAATATCCGTAGCTTTTGCGCGGCAACGCATCGTCCGTTTTCATCCAACGTAACGATAATCGCTTGCAACACGCTTCGGCACGATTTAGGTATATCGTGATGCCCGCCTATTCCCGTAAGCGCACGTTGCATCGGTACCGTTTTGTCCATACCGATTACGCCGTCCCAACATCCCGTAAGCCCGACATCGGTCACATAACAACACCCGTCAACAATTTGCAAATCGTCCGTGCCTATATGCGTATGCGTTCCGATAACCGCCGAAACTTCTTTTTTAAACAGATGCAACATCGTATATTTTTCCGCACTCGCTTCGGCGTGCATATCAAGAAGAATGTGCCGATACCCTTCCTTGCGAAGCGTTTCGACAACCGTCTTGGTTTTGATAAAAGGATTATCGACCATCGGCATCGTATAGTGTCCCATCACGTTTACGACGGCAAAAGAAACAAAGCCCGCTTGCATACGATACACCCCTTTGCCCGGGGCTTCGTCGGGATAGTTAAGCGGTCGTATCAGCGGATGCGTAGTAAAAAGCTCAAAAATCTCTTTTTTATCGAAGCTGTGGTTACCGCCGGTCATCACATCGATGCCCAGCGCAAACAGTTCATCGGCGTTTTTGCGTGTCAACCCGAAACCGTGCGAGGCGTTTTCATAGTTTGCTACGACAACGTCGATGCCGTAGCGTGCACGGATATCGCCAAGATGGGAGCGAAGCATCTGCCGCCCGGGTTTTCCGACGATATCACCGATAAAAAGTATCTTCACCTTCGCCCTTTTTTCATCTAAACACACCAAGTCTCCGCGGCTACGCTCTCTTTGTTCGCTTTGAGCGCTCCGGTTTCGACCCTCTTGTGATGAGCCGTCATCACTCTCTTTGAGACAAACGTGAAGCAGTTCACGTTTGCTTTACGGGTCTCACGTGCGGAGCTACAAACGACACGCAGGTGTCGTTTGCTTAACGCTCCTCGCACTTTGTGCTTCCCGGGCGTATTGCGGTTCCTCGCTTCGCTTGGAACATCGCAATCGCCGTGCGGAGCTACAAACGACACGCAGGTGTCGTTTGCTTAACGCTCCTCCCCTGCAAAAGGGAGTAGGGCGCTTGCCCAGGTCAATCCGCCGCCAAACGTATCAAGCAGCATCAAATCACCCTTTTTAAGCCGTCCGCTCTCCCAGATGTCGTTAATCGCCATCGGAATGGACGCCGCCGAGGTGTTGCCGTATTTATGCACCGTTAAGACCACCTGATCTTCGCGCATCTGAAGCGCGTCGCCTACCGCTTTAATGATACGATAGTTGGCTTGATGCGGCACGAAATGGGGGATATCTTCGGCTTTAACTCCTGTTTTTTCCAAAATCTCCTTGACATCTTTCGTCAAAGTTTTTACCGCTAACTTGAAGGTTTCGTTCCCCTTCATATGCACATACTGCAATCCCTGTTGTATTACCTCACAGCTGGCGGGATTGACCGTTCCCGGAGCGGGTGTAACAAGAAAATCGGCATAGCTTCCGTCGGCACTGGCGTGAATATCGACAAAGGCTTCCTCTTTTTTATCCGTCGCTCCTATTACCGCCGCGCCCGCACCGTCGCCGAATAAAATACACGTCGTACGATCTTCATAGTTAACGATCGAAGAGAATTTTTCCGCACCTATAACGAGTACGTTGTCTTT
>Ga0256843_1002525_pt1 | contig 13275 bp, 12 predicted proteins | sample AlvinellametaG_FD_191572 | JGI IMG/M metagenome (GOLD analysis project Ga0256843, IMG submission 191572) | Pompeii worm associated microbial communities from hydrothermal vent at the East Pacific Rise, Pacific Ocean - Alvinella | ecosystem: Host-associated > Annelida > Integument > Unclassified ... | reverse complement strand
ATTTTATTACCTATCTTTATTTTTTTCATATAAAAGATACTTTATATCTTTTAAATTATTTTTTAATATACATAATGTTTTATCATTATTTAGATCATATTCAAATCATATAAAATTTAATCATAGATTATTTATAGCTTTTAACACATTTCAAGATCAAGAATATAAATCTAAAATTGGTAAATCTCAAAATATATTTTTTTAATAATTTAATTATAAGATAAACACTATTTATTAGTTATTTATTTTTAATTAAACTTTAATTTTTTTATATTTTACAATAGTAAATAAATATATGATAGCCATAGTGATAAATAAAAATCAAAATCAGAATACTGATTCAGTTTTTCATTGCTCCCATGCAAAAGCAAATAACAATGAAGCTAATATTTTTATAATTCAAGACACTCCTAAATACATTCAAATAGCAGTTCATGTATATTCTTTATTTATATTTGAAACTATAACTTTTTTAAATGTTCATTCAAATCAAGCTTCATATAATCATAATAAAGCAAAAATGATAATACCTGTTATAATTCAATAAAAATCATGTGAAATTCCTATAGTATAGGTTAATAGTAATGAAAAAAATATTGCTAATAATGAAAATCATAATATATATTTAGATGTTCCTTTTTTATCAGATAATTTTCCTATACCATATGATAGTAAAGCATCTACTAATACATAAATAGAATAAAATAATGTAATTTGATAAGGTTGAAAATCTAATTTAATTAATTCTAATATATAAAATACAAGAGCAATATTTCAAATTGAAAGTAAAACTATAAATCACATTAGATAATTAAATCCTTCACCTAAATCAAATATTTTTGAAAAATCAAATAATAATTTTTTCTTTTTCTTTTCTTCAACCTCTTTAGCATATCATTTATCAATATAAACATTTCTAACTTTTTTAACTATAATTAAATATGAAATTATTCAAGGTATTAAAGTTAAAAACATTATTATATAGAATAAATTAAAAGTTAATCATCCTAATGAAACCTGATATTCTAATCAAAAAATATATAATAATAATGAAATTAATATAGTTCATACAAAAGCTCAAAAACTATCCATTGCTTTTTGAAATCAAAATCATTTTCAAAGTTCATTTTCTTTTATAGAATATGTCATTAAAACTTCTTTAGGTGCTGATCTTATTCATTTACCTATTCTATTTAATAATTCAATAAAAAATAACCAATAAACACTTTGTATAATAAACATAAATGGTTTAAATAAATTTGAAATTGAATATCAAATTAAAATTAATTTCTTTTTATTTTTTACTTTATCAGCTTTTAATCAAAATATTATTTTAAAAATATTAGCTAAAAAATCTGATAATGTATTAAATAAAGTGATAACCCATACTGGCACTTGTAATATCACTTTTAAATAAATAGGTAATAATGGTTTTATCATTTCAGAACTCATATCTGTAAAAAATGAATTCCACCCTATCCATAAAACATTATTATTTTTAGATGTATTGTTTTCTATATTTTGTTCTTGTTGCTTTTTAGACATTATTAAAATTTAAGAAATAAAATAATATTTAATATAAATATTTATTTTTTTTAATAAAACAAGGTAAAATTATATTAAAATAATCTTTACTAAACATTAATTATAAAGATTAAAGTAATAAAAGAAAAAAGAGAAGTTAATATTATTTAATTTCTCTTTTTTACATAATAATTTTATTATCACATATGTACTCTGTAAGAACTATAAGCTTCTATTTCATCAAGACTATCACTATCTACATCATTATCATCAACTTCTATTATTAAAGAATCTTCATCTAAATAATAAAAATAATTCCGATAATTACTAATATATTCTTCTCAATCTTCATCTGATGTTATATAAACTTCCTTACTATTTCTTGCTAATTCTAAATCTTCTTTTTCTAAATTTTTTAAATATAATTTATATTCTATAAAAGAACAATTATCTCTTTCTTCTTTTATTTTACCTAATTTATAATATTTTAAAAGAATTTTCTCTTCATTATTTAATCATCTTATAGTTATCTCCTCCCTATCTAAATTATTTTCTACTAATATTTCATTTAATACATTATTAAGAAAATCATCTGATTTATTTTTATCCATAATAAATAATTCTGTTGAACTATTAGTAATAACATCTATAAAAGAATGTTTATTTATTACAAATAATGTTTTATTTTTCTTATTCATAATTTTATTATTTTAAATTTTAATATTTTATATTATAATAATTTAAAAGATATTTTCAAAAAATAAAATATTTATTTAAAATTTAATTTCTTTTAATAATTTTAAATTAAAAGAACTTGGATAAATTTTAATTTTATTATCTTTCATATCAATATATTTAGATAATATTTCTGGTTCATATAATGAAAGATTAAAATCATTATCTTTTTTTACATATGGGTAAAAATTAGCACCAAAAGCTATCTTGTCTTTATTCATATATTTAATTATAATATCTTTTAAATAATCATATTCTATTTTAGGAACATTTTTAGCTCTTCACATTTCAATTAATGGTAATAACACAAAATAATCTATTTTTTCATGATATTTTTCATAAATTTTCAAAAATCTATTTATAGAATATTTATCAGATATAACTATATGAATATTTATTTTTATATTATACTTATATAACTTTTCAATAGCTTCAGTCCAATATTTTTCTAAATGTGGATGTGCTGTTATTGCTACTCAACCAGAATATTTAGCAGTTGCTTCTAAAACTTCTTTAGTTAAACCTATACCATTAGTTGTATAGTTAGGCATTATTCATAATTCTGTATATAATTTTAATAATTCAACAAAGTCAGGATGTTCATTAGGATTTCAACCTCAAATAGCTACTTGAAATGGCTTTTGATTTTCTGTCATATTTCAAAAATAATCTTTTGTTATTTTTAGAATATTAGAATAATGAGAATCTGTTTTTACAGATGATTGGTAACAATAAGGGCATCAACCAGAACAATAATTTGTTATTTTAACATCATAAAATTCTGGATATTCCAATTCAGTTATTTCTTTATTAGAATTTAATTTTAGTCTTAAAGTTTTTCAATTTTTGAATATTGCTTTATAATTATTTTTTTCAAATTTTCTTATTTTCATTTTTAATAATTTAGTTAACAAAATAATACATTAAAAATCAAATAAATATTCATGCAAAAAAATAAGGTATACTATATTTTAAACTTAATATTTTTCATTTAAATAAAAATATTATTCAAAAAAAAGACAATAAAAATAATCTAAAATCTTCACTATTAAAAAATGAATAATCATTTGTATTAATATTGTATCATAAAGAGAATCAACTAATTAAATAAAGCATATTGAATATTATTAACATAAAAAATGCTGTTATAGCATATATTCATTCTTCTGAATTAAAATTCTGCATAAAATAAGTTTTAAATTATAAAATAATCTTTTTTATATTAAGAGAATATTTGTTTTAGTCAAATTAAAAAGTATTGTTTTTTATGTTTTTTTTAGTATTAAAGAATAAATTATATTATAATTTATCATTAAATTAACTATTCCAATGTCAAAAAAGAAAAAAGAAATCGACATAAAGTTAATTAATAAAATATTAGAAGGAGATATTAATAAATTTTCTGAAATAGTTGAACTTTATCAAGATAAACTATTAAAATATATTTTATTAAAAACAAATATTTGATATCAAGATGCTGAAGCTTTATTACAGGACATATTTATTAAGGTGTATAAAAATCTTAATGCTTATAATTCTAAATACTCATTTAATTCATGGATTTATAAAATAACACATAATTATGTTATTGATAATTTTAAAAAAACACAAAAACAAAAAGATAATACTGTTAGTCTAGATGAATTCTTAGATAATGATGACAATAAAAATAGCTTATTAGAAATTTTAATCGATGAAAATGTTGATTTACCAAGAGATTTGAATAAAAAAGAATTACAATTAAAAGTTATAGAAAGTTTAAATAAGTTAGACACAAAATATAAAGAAGCTTTAATTTTAAGATATTTTGAATGATTAAAGTATGAAGAAATATGAGAAATATTAAAAATTCCATATAATACAGTTTGAACCTTAGTTCAAAGATGATTAAAAAATTTAAAAAAGATAGCAATTCAAGATAATTTACAAAGATATATAGATGAAGATTAATTAATTTTATAACTATAAAAAAATATATATATGAAAAATAAAAATTTATCAAATGATATTCTTAATAGAATAAAAAAAGAAAATATAAAACCAATTCCTAAAATAGTTTTTATATTAATTTTTGTTTGAAAACTATTTTTAATATTTTCTTTATCATTATTAACTAGTATATTTGTTAGTATATTAGTCTTTCATTTTGCTAATATTGAAACTTTATTTTTTGAAAAAATTTGAATATTTAAAACATTAGAAATTCTATTACCTTTCTTTTGGATATTATTAGTTTTAATATCAAGTGGTTTTACATATTATTTATTTTATAAGTTATTAAATGGTTATAGATATAGATTTAGTATTGTAATTATAACTAACTTTATAATATACCTTATTTTGTGAATTTGATTTTTTCAATTTGATATACCTGATAAAATAGAACAATTAGCAATTGCTAATATTAAAGATGAAAAACTAAAAGATTTTTTATCATTAGAATATAGATTAGAAAAATTATGGCAAAATCCAGAAGAATGAATGCTTTGAGGTAAAATATTAAAAGTTCAAAAAGACAAAATGTTAATAGAAGATTTTAAATGAAAAAAATGGATTATAGAGTTTTATAAATGAACATTAATAGATAAAAGATTATTTTCGCATAATATAAAAAAAGTAAAAATAGAATGATTAATGAAAAATGATCACACTTTTATAGCCACAAAGATAAGTCCTTTTGGTGTAAAAAAATTAATAGAAAAATTATATCAACAAAAAAATTGAGATGTAATTAATAAAAATTATTTTGAAAAAAATAAATAAAATAAAAAAACTATAAATTTAATTATAGTTTTTTTATTTATATATTTAATTTTTAATTTATAATTATGATAAATTATTTTGAGAATTTATATATTTATTTTAAATAAATAACTTTATTTATAGGCAATTTATAAAAGTTGGCAGCTTTTATATTATATATTACTATTTTTTGAAAAAAAAATTGCACTTTTTTTTACTTTTTTTTAATAAAAAAAGAAAAGCCCTTATTAAAAGGCTTTCTTATAATTATTTTTAATAAAATTTATTTTTAAGAAGGATCTATTTGATAATATTTTGTAAATAATTCCCAAAAAACATCACTTTCTATTGTTCCTTTATCGTCTTCTTTTAAAGAAATATCTTTTTTAGGATTATTTTTTAATATTTCAGACAAATTTTCCTTTAAAAACTGTTCTATTTTATCATTTTTATCTATTTCTTTAGTTTTATCATATCATAATAAAATTGATGATACTTTTATATATTTTTCTTTAAAAACTTTTACATCATTTTCAACAGGCAATTCTATATTTTCATTATCTTCTATATTTATTTCTTTTTTTAAATCTTCTTTAGATAAATCTTTTCATAGTTCTTTAGCTAGTTCATCAATATTATCATCTTTTATAACATTTTGAATATCAGTAACTTGGTCCAAAGAACCTCATCATGTTAAAGGTTTGTTTATATTTTCTATATCTACATTATTTTTTATAGTTTTATTATTTAATCAACCATTATTATTCACAAATAATCATAATATAACTAATAATAAAAGTGATACCATCACAACAATAATTATATTTATCTTATTTTCAGAATTATTTCATTTATTTTCAGACATATTTTTAATTTATTATATAATATTTATTCTTAGTATATATATTAAGCATATTTAGTCAAATTTTTTTTCTTTATTATTTTTATAATAATATGTTTTTTTTGATTTTTTTCAATGTAAAAGTTATATAGTATATAACTTATTAGATTTTGATCATATTTAAAATAGATAGAATTAAAATTTAAATAAAAACAAACTCAATATAAAAGTTTGTTTTTATTTTTGTATTATATAATGTTTATATCTTTATTATAAGAATTAATTTCTATAATATGTGCATGTTCATTTTTAACAATTTTATAACTTACACCTCTTTTTTCATTTGGTGATGTATATTTTTTAATTCTTAAAAATTTTATTCATGCATTTTCTATTTTTTCAATATCTTCTAAATGTAAATCTTTTCACTCAATTAATTCTAACTGATTTAATATTTCTTTTTTTCAAAATAAATATCTATAAAATTTATATTCTATTCAATTATCAGCATAATTAATTTTTATAATTTTTGTTTCTTCATGATTTAATTGATATTTTTCACTTAATACTAATTTTATTTGTTTTAACTCATTAGCTGATATTCAAAATTCTTTTCTTGATACAACTGGATAAATTTTATCTAAAGGTGTATTTGCTAAAAAATGGTATAATAAAGTATTTCTAACATTAATATGTGTTTTTAAAGCATGTTTATAAGCATTTTCATCACCTAATAAAAATACCTTTTCTTTCATTCTTGTATATGCTGTATAAAATAATTGATTTGATAATAATAAAGAAGCAGCCCAAGTCATTATAATAGCTCAATACTTGATTTCAGTTCCTTGTGCTTTATGAACTGAAATAACATATCAGAATTCTAATGAATCTAAATCTTTTCCTTTTATTTCCTTTATTCATTGTCAATAAAAATCAACATATATGACATTCATTCAAGGTTCAATTGATTTTATAATTCAAATATCTCCTTTAGTTAATTCTAAATCTTTATTATTTTCTGAAAACATAACTTTTTCACCTACTTTAAATTCAGGTCCTTTATCTAGCCTAACAATTTCATTTTTATTAATTAAATCTGATATAAATCTATTTAATTTTACAATTCACAAATTTGACTTATAAACAGGAGCATAAATTTGAAAATCTTTATTTACATCTATACCTCTTTTTATTAATCACAAAATTAAAGTTTTTAATTTATATAAAGTTGAAATATCACCATAACTCATATTTGTTAAGTCTATATTATCTTCATTTTCTAATTCTTCTATAATATTTGCGATATTTGAAAAAGGAGGTTTATTTTTATTATATTTAGATAATTTTGTTTTATTTGAAAAATCTGAAAAATAATTTAAACAATCAAATTTTGTATCAATAGGCATTTGTCCCTCTAAAATTCTTAAAGAATTTGCTACAATATTATGAATACCTTCTTTTATAACCACTAAATCATAACCTTTTGCTCTTAAATTATCATATTCTTTATCTGATGCTCTTTTAACTTCACTTAAATAAGTTATATTTTCTTCTAAAAATCAGCTATTAATAATATCTGAAAAGAAAGAACCAAATCATACAGGTGGTAATTGTTGTGGATCTCAAACAAAAATAACAGTTGTATTTTTAAAATTAATAGCTTCTAATAGATATTTAGCAATATTATTATCTACCATTGAAGTTTCATCTATAATTAAATATTGTTGTGGTAATTGATTATCTTTATTATATTCTGGTTCTTCTCATGGTATTATTTTTAATAAAGAATGAATTGTTTCAACATTTGCATGTGGATTAACTTCTTTAACCCTAGCTTTTGCCTTATTTGTTGGTGTTATAATAGCATAATCAGCACCAGTTTGTCTTAATCATTCAATAATTTTTCAAACAGTGAATGTTTTTCATGTTCAAGCTCAACCTAATATAATACTTATTCTTTTTTCAAAAGCATTATTAACAGCCTGAAATTGTTCTTTCGTTAAAATATTTTGTCATTTTAAAGTATTCAAAAAGTTAATTTCTTTTTGTTCTATTTGTTTAGGATTTTCTTTTCCTTCTTTTATTTTTTTAAATATTCTTGTTTCGATAAAAGCATAATATCATAATGAATAAACTTTATCATTAACTTTATATAAAGTATTTTTTTCTAAAGCACTTTCAATACCTTTTTCATAAATATCATTTATATCATTATTTGTAAAATCAGGATCATCTGATATAAAATCTTTTATTCATTCTTTTATAGAATCAGCTGATATAATAGTATCACCTTTATCTTCAGCATATTTTCTAATAATATATTCAATAATTCAAGCATATCTTCTTGGGTCTTTTTTTCATATATTAAGATATTTCATTGCCACTTCATCAGCAACAGCAAATCATATACCTTTTATTTCAGTTAATCTATATGGATCTTCATCTAAATATTGTTTATATTTAGCACCCCATGTTTTATAAATTAATCAACATTTATTAATAGATAATCATAATTTACCTAAATCAATCATTATATCTCTTTCAACTTTTCATTCATCCCACGCTTCTTTTATCATTTGAGCTTTTATTTCACCTATTCATTTTACCTTTTGTAATTCTTTTATAGCATTTTTACTATCAAAAATTTTTACTACTTCATCTTCTTTAAAAGTTTTAAATATCTCTTTCACTTGACTTTCACCTATTCATGGTATATATCTTATCATATAAGCAGATAATCATGCTTTATCACCTAATCAACCTATTAATTCAATATCAGTTCAAAATTCAATATTAAATTCTAATTTAGGCGTATAATCTGGATCACCATAAATTTTTTGTTCATTTCTTGGTTCAAATTTTCATTGTATCCTTATGTTGTATCATTCTAATAGTTCATGATCTTTTCATACAAAACCTTTTACCAAAATATATTTATCTCATTTAATTGGATATATAGTTGATGGGAATTCTTTTTCTAGTGTTTTGTCTAACTCCATTTTAAAAACACCAAATCCTTTTGGTGTAAGAACTTTTATTTCTTTTATTTGTCATATGATAGTAGTAGTATTTTTGTTCATTTTAATATATTATTTTTATTATTTAATATAATTTTTATTTATTATATTAATTTTTTTTCAAAATACAAGGAAAAACTTTATATTTTAATTATATATTAAAAATTTGTTTTTTAAATTTATTTAAATATAATGAAATTAAATATTTACTTCATAATTAATTATATATGTTTGAATTAATTGATGATATTTTAATCAATTCAGATTGGCATTTAAATCATAAAAATATTTGGATTTATGAATTTGAAAAGAGACAAATTTTTATAAACAAAGAAAAATATTCTAATATTAATTCTAAAAAAGATTTAGAAAATTTTTATAATAAAAACGAATTAGAATGAAATAAAGATCTTAATACAAAATTTTATTTAGATACAGAATATAATATGTTATTAAGAATAAAAAAAGATTTAAAAAATATTTTACAGAATTATACAATAAAAGAATATATAAATTTAGGTGATTTTTTATTTAACATTTCTGAAAACAAAATTCAAGAATATACAAAAACAAAAAATTATGAACTTGTTTTAGAAATTTTTAATATATTCAAAAAGAAAAATATTAATACAACATTATTTTTAGGTAATCATGATAATCCTAAATTTGTAACATTTTATTATAATTTTTTTAATAATATTAAAGAATATGAATATAATAATGGAATTTTATTATCACATTATCCTTTTAATAAAGATAATATTTTTTTTCAAAAAATAAAAAATATAGATTATATAGAAAATAATATTAAATTATCTATACATTGACATACACATAATAATATACCTAAAGAACTAAAAGATGAACGTTATAAACACATAAAATATGTTAATATGTCAATAGAAAAGTTTATATAAAAAAAGAAACTTATTTAAATAAGTTTCTTTATTTTGGAATAGAAGGATTTAAATTATTTAAATCTTGTTGTTCTAATTGTTGTGGCTGAATATTATTATTAAGGTGTGAATGTTCATTAGAATCACTACCACCAATAAGGAACGCCCCCATAAAAATCATTAAAATTCACCAAAAGATTAAAACTATTATTAAATTTGCAACAAAATAATGTCACCATACAGCAAAAGCTCTTTTTAAAAAACTATCAGATATTAACCATCATTTATAACTATATGTATCTTTTGATTTTTCTTCTATTTTTATAGTATTTTGTTCTTCTATATTTTCTTTTGATTTTTTTATATTATCAGACATAATTATTTTCATATTATTTAAAATGGCAAGGACCGTAGGAATTGCACCTACGCCTACAGGGGTCGGAATCCTGTCACTCTTCTAATTAAGCTAGGTCCTTATATATTAAAAGCTTATTAATTATATATAAATATTTAAAAAAAATCAATAAAAAATTTGCTTTTTTTTAATTTATTCATATTGTATAAATACAAATGTCCTTCGGGATTTCTTTTAGTTTTTTAACTAAAAGACATAAAAGCTTAAAATAAAGAATATTTTAAGCTTTTTTTATTATTTTTCATTTATTTTTTTCTTAAATGTATCAGTAAAAGAAAAATTAGGTTTAATATGTGCTTTTACAATAACAGTTTCTTTAGTTTTAGGATTTTTAGCTTTTCTTTCTTTAACTTTTTTACCACTAAAACTTCAAAACCCAGTTATATGAACACTATCTTCTTTTTTAATTTTTTCTTTTATTATATTTATAAATTCTTTTACAAATTCTTGAGTTTGTTCTTGAGTTAAACCTGTTTTAACAGAAAGTTTTTTTAATAACTCACTATGTTTCATATTAATTAATTTAAAAAATAAAATATTAATTTATTAACTTTTACTTGAAAATAAAAGTAAAAGATTAATTCAATATAATGAATAACAATAATTTATTCAAGATTGTTTTTTACCTTTATAAAAGCTATTAAAAAAGAATAAAATAAAAATTTATTTTATTCTCTAGTATCTAAAATATACATACTATCAGCCTCATGAATTTTATTTGCTACAACACAAAATCTCATTCTATCCTTAGATTCCATTAATCATCTATCTATTTTATCAGCATCTTTTTTATACTTTTCAATTATTCATAAAATAGAATGTGTAAAATTTCTAAAAGTTCTATCAAATTGACTTTCAATATTAGGATCTTTTGAAGCATGGTCTTCCCTAAAAGCTTCATATGATTCAGGATCTAATAATACAAAAAACTTTATTGTTCAAACAACCTTAGCTAAATCTGAATAAAATTGTGTAATTAATGTCATTTGTGCTTTTCTATTTCTGATTTCTCTTAACATTTCTAATACTTCATTATCTAATCTTGGATTTTTGTTTAATACTTTATGTGCTTCATCATAAAGTATCATAGTATATCTATAATTAACTTTATCATTAGGTATAGCATTTTTTTGTGCTAAATAAGATCTAATTAACCTTAATAGAATAGCTAACATGAAAAACTTATTTTCTTCATCAGCACCATCTGTTAATTTAGAATAAGAAATAATAATTCTTTGTTTTTTATAAATTTCATTGTCAAAAGACCTTGTATTATTTAAAATTCTCTTTATTGTTTCATTCATTCAATCTAATTTTGCTAAAATTAATTTTTTTTGTAAATCAGTTAAATAATCTGGATTAAAATTTCTAACCCATTCAACAAATCTATCTAAAGAAAAAGTATTTCAAACTAATTGTTTTAAGTGTGTATTTATAACTGCTCTTAAAGCTGTTATATCTGCATCTGTCATTTCATTTTTAGCACCTAAAATTAAATTCAATAAAATTTCTTGTTTATGTCCTAAATTTACATTTGTTATATTTCATATAACATTAGGAAAATCTTCTCAATATTCAAATAAATTTATACTATCTTTTTCTGGACCATCAGGCATTTTATTATATTCTTTAGAAAAATTATCCATGTTATCAAAGACAATTAATTGATCTTTTTTATTTTTCTTCCAAATTTTATGATAGGTAAAATATGTTTTTCATGCACCTGTATTTCAAATTATACAGGAATGACAAGATGTTTCTAAATTTCAATCTGCATCTTTTTTAGCTAAATCAAATAAATTAACTTTAAAATCATTATGTGAAAAATGTTCTTTTCATAATAACATACCATCTTTCATAGGTGGTAGATATTCTTTCATTCAAGTGGCAATATTAAATATATTTTGTAAATGTCAAATATGATAAGCAGCTCAAAATTTATTGTGTGATAAATATTGTGGATTGAAATCTCTAGGAAAAGGAACAGAATCTAAATCTATAATAGATTGAAATGTATCTGTAAAACTTGTCATTAATGCTTGAATATCTGGTCTTTTTGTATAAAAATACATTGAATGTTGAAATTCAAAAAACATATATTTATTATCTCATACTGATTTTAAATCAAACTCTGATGAAATACCATTATAAGTTACTCTATTTTTATTAGGATCAACACTTACAGATTGAGTAGGTTTTATTGAAACTTTATATAAATATCCAACTAAATCTTTAGATGTATCTTTATTTCAATTCATAACATTGTTATCAAGAAATCCAGATACTATTGAATTTAAATCTAATTCTTGATAAGATAAATTACCTACTCTTGTATTTTTACCTTTTAAATAAAATGGGAAAATAAAGAATTTTGAACCTGTTAAAAAATTTAATGTTGAATCAAATATTTCTTGATCTGTATTATAGAATTCAAAATTCATTTGTTTTAGATACATTTTATTATAAATATATCTCTTATATTCTTCTCCATCTATTCAATATAATAAGTTTTCTAAAAATAATCAGAAATTTTCTCCAATTAAATAATTTCTAACTTTTTCTCTATTATATCATAATTGTTTTAATAGTATTTCTCTATGTGATTTTCATTCTTGTTTTTTTTCAACATTATAAAGTTTCATTTCTGTAGGTTTTAATCTTCATCTACTAAATAATCATAATCTTGTTTCTATTACTGTTTTTAGATTTAAAATAGTATGATATCTTAAATGAAAATCATCATTTTTAAAATTAGAATAATTATTTGAATATCATACCTCACCTAAAAAGAAAGAAACATAATATTTTTTTGTTCCTTTATAATTCAGAATATGAAATTCCATCATTAAATTATTTTGTTGAAGAAAATCTCATAATTCAAATAATTCATCTTCTGAAAAAGAATTATTTCCTAAATATTCATAAACTAATCAGACATTATTTACATTTTTGTATAATAGTGAATTTTTATTTACTGATTTTAACATTGTCTATATAATTTAATTTTAAAGTTTATTTTACTTGTAAAATACAAAATTTAAAAAAAAATACAATATGTTTTTATATATTGTATTTTTTTATTAAAATTTTTTTTACAACAAATTA
>Ga0256843_1002524_pt1 | contig 13279 bp, 12 predicted proteins | sample AlvinellametaG_FD_191572 | JGI IMG/M metagenome (GOLD analysis project Ga0256843, IMG submission 191572) | Pompeii worm associated microbial communities from hydrothermal vent at the East Pacific Rise, Pacific Ocean - Alvinella | ecosystem: Host-associated > Annelida > Integument > Unclassified ... | reverse complement strand
TAGTAAAAGAGAATATGCTCATGAGTGCAGAACTTATAAAAGTGATGAAGATTCTTGAAGATAACAACATAGAAGCACTTGCTTTTAAAGGCCCTACCCTAGCACAAATGGCGTATGGGGATATTACGCTTCGGCAGTATGCTGATTTGGATATATTAGTAAAAAAAGAAAAACTTAAAAAAGTAATGTCATTACTAAGTCAAGAGTATCAAACTACACTTACAGCTTCTCATATAGAAAATGAATTATTTTTAGAAATAGCTAAAGATATAACATTTTTCAATAAAAAAAATAATATACATATTGAATTACACTGGAAATTATTAGAAACAAGATTTTTTGAAAAAAATGATTTTAACTCTATGATTTGGAGTGCACAAGAAAAAATCACCTTAAATGGTTACAAAATACCATCATTAGCAAATGATGTATTGATTATATATCTAATGATACATGGATCAAAACATGCTTGGGAAAGAATAGAGTGGCTAACAAATATTGCAATGATATTACAAAAAAAACCTACTAACTTTGAACTACTCTTTCATTACGCTAAAACATTAAACTCTGTTCGTATGTTTTTATTAACATTGTACTTATTAAATAATCTATATGCTATTAATATACCTAATTCAGTAAAATCTAAAATAGATAAAGATAAAAAACTTAAAAAAATTGCACATCAAGTTTATAATAATTGGAATCATGTTCATCAGTTAGATACAACAGCACTATTTGACTTACAGGAAATAAAATTTATATATAGTATTCAAGATTCATTATATTTAAAACTAAAAGTACTTATAAAATTAATATTTCAAATAAAAATTGATGATATTAAAACAGTTAATTTTTCTAAAAAATTTACTTTTATATACTATATAATCAGACCTTATAGAGTGGTAGTAAGTCTTATAAAAAAAATCAAGTAAGAACTATTTACACTCAACCAACTTTTCTTTATCAGTATACTTAGCTGAAAACCTATCAATATACTTTCTTATATAAAAAAAAGGTGTTGAGACATACTGTTTTATTATTGGTAAAACACCTAAAGGTTCTAATATTCCATATGCCACAGCTGTATAAACTATTTTCAATGATTCATTAATAACATAACTTATAGCCATTTTAGATTTGTAGTATTGTCCATCATTCCACCAGTCTGGATTAGAACCAACTACATAAAAAATCAAATTATTATCTTTTTTAAATATATTTAGTAATAATTTAATACGTGCTGTATGAGGATTATCTGAGACGATAATAGCACTAGAGTAATTATTTAATATCATATAATCCTGAATAAAAATAATTTCATTTCTTGTACTAGTTAACTTTTTATTAAAAACAACACTTTTTGAAATAGATATATTATTTTCTTTCAAATATTTCAATCTTAAATCTTTATAACCACTAAAATAGTATTTATTATTTCCAGTTAATAGCATCTTATTGGATAAAGAATATCCATTTTTATACAATTCAATTGATTTCAGAATTCTAGCACCATATCCTCCACCTAAACAAACAATTAAATCTGCTTTTTTAGGGGTATCAGTATTTTCTAAAAAATGACCAAGATTTAGAAAAAAAATAAGTACTAATAATAATAGTAATAAAATTTTATTTTTTAAACTCATATTGAATCATTTTTTGCAAACCTTCTGTTAAAGAGTAAGGCTCAACAAAACCACTTTCAAATAAATGTTTTGTAGAAACTGTTGTCTCTGCAGCAAATTTTTGAACCCTAACTGCACTAATTGGAAATTTTTTACCTGTTAGTTTAGAAATTACATCAAAAGTATATCCTCCAATTAATCCAACAGAATATGGGATTTTTAAAAATTCTTTTTCTATTCCTAGTTCACTTTTAACAATAGCTACAATATCATTAATAGACAAATCATTTTTACCTGCAAAATTAAAGATATCTAAATTTTTTTCTGCATTGATCAACGAAGATAAAAAGACACTTATATTTCCAACATATCCCATAGATTTTTTATTTTTACCATCTCCAATAATAGCAAACTTACCATTAGCAATTTGATTAATTAAATTGTAAACATTTCCTCTATTATTTTCTCCAAAAACAACAGCAGGTCTTAAAATTTGTAAATTATTTTCTTCATTTTCCTTTTGCCATTCTAAAAAAACTTTTTCAGCTTCATATTTTGTTCTGCCATATTCATTAAATGGCTGAGCATCCATCGATTCATCTGGCGTTCCTCTATTTAGACCATATATTGCAACAGAACTTGTAAAGATTATTCTTTTAACATTATTTTTCTTAGCCGCACTTACAACATTTTTTGCACCACCTATATTAACGTCAGCATAAAGAGATAATGGTGTGACATTATCAGCATGTTCAGCAGCTAAATTATAAATGACATCAACATCTTTGCAAGCTTCTTGTAAACTTTTCTCATCTCTTACATCTGCAACAATAGATAAATCAGGATATTTTTCACTTTGAACTTTATCATATATAACGATATTATGATTATCTTTCATTAACTCATCAACTAATCTTGTTCCAATAAAGCCACTTCCACCTGTAATTAATATTTTCATTTCCATTTCCTATTTTTTAGTTTTTAGTTTTTAGTTTTTAACTTTTCTATATATATTCCACATTAAGTAATAAAAAGCTTGTAATGCTGATAACTTTTCATGAATATGAAAAAGTTCATAATTATATTTTAATAAATCTAATTTATTACTAGAAATTGAACTTGTTCTCACTCTATAAAAAGCCAAATTAGCAGGTACTTTATATCCATATTCTACTTTTTTTAATATATTTAGCCATAAACCATAATCTTGTCTTTTACGAATTAATGGCATATAACACTTCCCTAGTTTTACTTGATCATAGATCGCAGTCAAACATCCTATTTGGTTTTCTTTCAATAACTCTTTATAATTAATTTTTGATAAAGGGTCTTTATTTATATGTAGTTGATTCCCATCTTCATCTATTAATTCATAAGATGAATATGAAAATTCAATATCATTATCTAACATAAAAGTAATTTGAGTTTCTAGTTTATTCTCTTTCCATAAATCATCACTATCCAAAAAAGCTAAAAATCGACCATTTGCATTCTCAATAGCAGTATTTCGAGCAACTGCTGCACCACTATTTTTAGATAGTTGAATAAGTTTGATTCTAGAGTCTTTTTCTACAAAATGCTTAATAACTTCAACACTATTATCAGTAGAAACATCATCGACAATAATCATTTCCCAGTTTTTATATGACTGAGCAATAACAGAGTTTATTGTTTCTGAAATAAACTTAGCAGAATTATAACTTGGTGTAATTATAGAAACCAATTCATTCATTTGTATCCTTCTGATTTAATAATTCATAGTCAGTTCTATTTATATAACCAACTGATCCCTGATTTGAAATAACTTTAGCAGGAACTCCAACAACAACAGAGTTATCTTCTATATCTTTAGTAACTACACTATTTGCACCAATAGATACATTGTTCCCTACACGAATAGAACCAATAATTTTCACTCCAGGTCCAATATATACATTGTCTCCAATAATTGGGCTACCTTTATTTTTTCCTCGGTTTGCCTTTCCTAGTGTCACTCCTTGCGATATATTACAATTTTTACCAATAATAGTATTAGAGTTTACGAATATACCTGAAAAATGTCCAATGTAAAACCCACTACCTATCTTTGTCATATATGGAATGCCTATACCAAATTTATACATATATCTTCCCATCATGTACCTAGCAAATATAAAGAGAGTATATTTAAAAAATATATTTGATTTCAAAAATTTAGCTGTTCTCATCCAAAAAATATATTTATAAGACTCTCCAAAAAATAATTCTTTTAAAAGTAAAGAAAAACTATATCTTCCATGTATTCTGTATAAATCAGATTTATATAAAAAATTATATTCTGAGTATTTCATATTTTATTCTTTTCTAAAAATGATTTTATAATTTGTGGTTTACCTGATGCTGTAGCTTCTATTTTATGAACTTCAATGAAATTAATTTCAAAAATTTCATTCAAATATTCTAAAATTTGTTTTTTGATTGTATTTAAAATTTTTTCATTAAAATTTTTTGCAGGAATATATAAAATATCAATACCATTCAAATGTTTTTGTACTATTTGAAACTGTTTAATTTCTGGTATATACTCAAAAATTGCTGTAAAAAAATGTACAATCATATATTTTCCAGAAGATGTTTTTACAATATCGGTATCTCTTCCAATTACTTTTTTCAATAAAGGCAATTTCATTCCACAACTACACATTTCATTTTTATCAGCTTTCACAGCTAAATCGCCTAAATAATATCTTATTAGTGGCATATGAAAGGCATCTAATCTTGTAACAACAACATAACCTATCTCTCCATCCTTCACATCATTTCCTTCTTCATCTAGTATCTCTAAATAAATATGTGGAGACATAATATGATAACTACCTTTATTACATTGAGATGCAATCATTAAACCTTCTGTAGAACCATATGTATCAAATACTTTTGTATGAAACTGTTCTTCAATAAGTTTCCTATAATGGGGAAACATTTTATCTCCCCAGCTAAATATTGAATCAAAATGAATATCTTTCAGGTTATTGTCTTTTGCAATTTTAGCAAATAGATAAATTGAAGAAGCATATCCACCCATATGCTCTTTTGGCTTTTTTTCCAATTCTTGTAAAATTTTAAGTATTGTTTTTTCATCTAATTGAAATGCAGATACATATGTTGTGCTTAATAATATATCTTTAATTTTTTTTATAAAACCTCTATTTAAAGTCATTCCCGTTTGTAATATTTTATTTCCATATCTATAACCTGCCCATTCCCACCATAATGTCTGAATAGATTGAGTTCTAGACAATTCATGTTTACTCATGAATACAGAACTTTGAATTCCAGATGAACCACTACTTTTTTGTTCTATTAATTGACTATAATCATTATTTAATACTAAACTTGATAAATTATTTTTTATTGTATCCTTGTACATTATAGGAAATTTCTTAAGTTCAACATAAGGATCATCACTATTAAGAGATTGTTCCTTATAAAAATCTATATATTTTGTTGCATGTGTTAAAATTTCCATTAATTTGTTTTTTTGGAGTATTTCCAATTCTTTTTGACTATAGTGCTGTATTTTCCGTAGTTGTTTCAAGTTTTTAAAATAAATACTACCAGTTAAAATATCACTTATAGGTAAGATACAAGTTTCTAATATATTATTCCAAATAGGCATTGATTAATCCTTTCCATTTTGTTACAACAACAGACCAAGAAAATTCATTTGCAGATATACGAGCATTTTTTGATAACTGATTAGCTAATTCAACATTATCCAATAAAGACAAAATTACATTTGTCATTTCTTCTACATGATTCTTTTCAATGACAAATCCATTGAATTTATTTTCTATTAGATAAGGTATTCCTCCTGCATTTGTTGATACAATAGGAAATCCTAATGCCATAGCTTCAATAATACTGACAGGCTGATTATCAAAATTTGTTGTATTAATAAAAATATCATATTCTGAAGAGAGAGCGATCCATTCTTCTTTCTTTAATCTTCCTGTAAAAGTAATCTTATCTATAACATTTAGTTCCCGAGCCAACTGCTTAACATCTTCTAATGATCCATCTTTATCTGGTCCAACCATACATAAAGTAGCATTATCATATGTTTTTGATATTTCAAATAAGACTTTAACTGCCATTGTTGGATTATAAATTTTATGAAATGCCCTTACATATAGCAGCTTTGGTTGAATTTGTTTTCGTTCTTTAAATGGATACATTGAGATGTCAATGTTATTAGGGATATAAACTGTTTTATACCCATTTTCATTAAAATACTCATTTAAATATTTTGATGGAGAAACATTTATAGTAGCATTATGAAATAATTTTTTTGACATTACTGGAAATTTTTCAACTCTTTCAATCAAATTACCTCCATGTAATATAGGAATGTAAGGAATCTTTAACCACTGAGAAAGAACAGCAGCTGAATATGCAAAGTAAAAATTTAATGAACTATATGTATCAATTAAAATCAGTTCAGTATTTTTTCTATTTTTAAAAATTTGATACAAAAAATCAAAATATCTTAAAAGTTTGTTTTTTTTATCTGAATATGTTTGTATATCATAATATTGAGCCAATAAGGGACCTAATGTTTCTACTGATGTAGGGGTGTAGCCATGTTTTGAAAGTTTATTACCTATATAGATAATCATTTTAAATTTCCTTTATTAATTTTTTGAAATAGCTTATTTATATCTTCTCCTTTATAACCCTTATCTGGAGATAAAGATTTATACTTAAGTATTTTATTTGCAAGTTCTGTTTCATTATCAATCTCAACTAAAAATCCATTTTTACCATCATCAATTAAAGTATTCATAAAAGGTATACATTTTGTCGCCACAATTGGTTTGTTTAGATATAAATTTTCTAAAACCGCATTTGGCAATCCTTCCCATCTTGATGAAAGAACAAAAAGATCAGAATAAAAATAAAACCTATATGGATTATCTTGAAATCCTAATAATTTAACAAAATTTCCTAATTTTAAATTTTTAATTAGTGTACGAAGGTAATCTTCTTCACCTTTGTCCTTTCCTATGATATATAGTCTAAATTTATCATTTTTTTCAATAACATATTTAAAAGATTTTATTAATGTATCAAATCCCTTTTGTTTATGAAGTCTACCTGATGCTACTACATTTATATAATGAGTATCAAATGGATTAGATATATTTAAAGTTTTATTATCAATAAATTCTGTATCTAGCGGATTTAAAAAAGTTATTATTTTATCATCATTTATATTATGGTATTTATTGATTTCATATTTCATTTCAGGAGTTTGTGCAAGTATATAGTCTGCTTTATTATAAGCCCTTTCTAATAAAAATTTCATCAACAATGACATCTGATTGTTTTCTAATACTAACTTTGGAGAATTCGGACTTCTCAATACTATTTTACTATTTTTCAATAAAAACAATGATGATAGATACAACATAATATTAGTTGTAAATAGAGATGAAAAAAGTATATTTGGTTCTATTTCTTTCAGCACTGATCGTAACTTAAAAAAAGATTTTGAAATATTTTTTGTATTTAAATCAATTATATTGACTTCATTAGGTACGAGTTCTAAATAATCGCCAGACTTATCAACAAGAACTAAATAAATATCAAAAATATTTTTATCTAATTGACGCATAATATTAATAAGAACTCTTTCAGCTCCTCCACCTTCTAAGTTTGGCATAAAAAATAAGATTTTAATTTTCATGATACATACTTTTTGAATTATTTTTTCTTGCTAGTATAGTAATTATTATGGCTCCAACATAATTAAATTTTTGATCTAACATATTATGAGAGAACATACAAGAATATAAGTAATAAACAATAAATAATATTGCCAATTGCTTATGTTCTTTAATACCATTGCGTAAAACTTTATATGAAGTTGCAAATAAAAACAAAGGAACAATTAATAAACCAAATAAACCAAAGTCTGCTAACGTTAATGCAATAGTATTATGTGGGCCAACTGGATATTCCCATAATCTTGTAGAGGCAAAACCATTTCCCACTATAGGTGAATCTGCAAACATACCTAAGGCAGCTTGTAAAACTCTTTGTCTTTCTGAAATATTTTGAAGATCACTATTTGTATTATCAATAAAGAATAACAATCTATTAATATTATTTTCATTTAAACTAACATGTAAATACTCCTGTAATAATGCGTTTCCATCAAACACAAGAAATATCATAAAGGATATAACTATAAATACTAGAATTAAAAAAAGTTTTTTAGATATTTTATTTTGAAAAGACATTATAGTTAGTATTAGAATATATAACATTATATTTGATCTCGAAAAAGTTACTAAAACACCTATGAATATATAAAATAAAAATAAAGACTTATATTTTTCTGGAATAATATCAATAGTTAATATTAAACCTAAAATTAAAACAACTCCAACAATATTTGCATTACCATACATTGCTACTGCACGATTATCTAGAATTTTTGTAGTAACAAAATCTCCTGGAAATAAAAAGTCATAAACCAGAATAGGTACTGCAATAATCAAAGCTATTACAATACTTTTTCGTGTTTTTATTAATTGGTTATTATCTAAATTATATAGTAAATACAATCCAATAAGAACAGGTACTAATGTAATAACAGGAATTAAATATTTAAATTCTCTACTTCCAATTCCTGTAAAAATTATATAAGAAAAATTAACAAACAAATAAAAGATACTCCAAATCAAAAGTTCATTACTTATTTCAATTTTTTTTCTTTTAAGCATATAAATCATTATCATAATAAAAAATAAACTAAAATAAATTAAATATTCTGGAATATTAATGATCTTTGCTACTGGCAAATAAAAAAATAAATTCAAAAAAATACCTATGGTAATAAATGGTATTAATATATTTTCAATTTTCATACACTCTTCTTATTGTATTTATTTAAAAGGCTTATCCACTGCATCATTATTTTGTTGATATCTAAATCATTTACTATATTTTTTGCATTTATAGATAAATAATTTCTTTTTTCTTCATTACAAATCAAATCATCCATTGCTTGAGATAATAATTTTATATTATTTGGAGGAACTAAAATACCTGTTTTTTCATGTTTAATGATATCACTTGGACCAGTCAAACAATTAAATGCAATTGAAGCACAACCATACCCCATTGCTTCACATAAAACACCGGGAAAACCTTCAGCTCTTGATGAAAGAACAAATATTGAAGCTTCTCTATACTCTTTTTCAATTTCTTTTGTCACACCAGGTAAAAAAACTTTTTTTTCTAAATTATACTTTTGGATTAATATTTCTAAATTTTTTCTTTCTTTTCCTTCTCCAACTATTTTCAAAATCCATCCATCATTTTTAAGTATAGAAAAAGCTTTAATAAGCATATCAAATCCTTTTACGTGAATTAAAGACCCAACAGCTAAAAGAATTTTTTTACGTTCAGTAAATTGATAGTTTTGAGTAATAATTAATGGATTTTTAATTACTGTCACATTTTTAACAAATTTATACTTCTCTTTATCATAATTAGTTAATACAACCAATTCATTGGATATAGGATAAATAATTCTTCGTATATATTTCAATAAACCTTTATTATTACGATCAAAATTTGTATGTTCGGAAAGAATAATTTTTTTCAATGCAAGTTTTGCTGAAATAGTAGCAAAAATATTTGTTTCGGTCATAAAACTTATTATCATATCCGCTTTAGTTTGAATAAAAAAATTTCTTAAAATCACTATTCGTTGATATAAAAATTTAATCTTTGAAAGTATATTTTTATTTTCTAGTTTATGCTCAAATTGTATCAAATTTATTAATGGGTTCAATGAATAAAATGGAGTATCCTTTGTAAATACAATAATACTAACCTCATACCCATGTTCAACTAAATAATTGGCTATCATTGTTAAAACTCTTTCGGCTCCACCACCTCGTAATGCGTTAATCACAAAGACTATTTTCATTTTTTAGTGTTTCCTTTAGGTAAAATTAGTTCTTTATTATACTTAATATTAAGAAGTACCTGAAAACCTTCAACAATAACTTTAGCTATAGCCATTCCTTTTGCTTGAAATATATAAATAAGTGGAACAACCACTACAAAATTCATTAACATTGTTTGAAATGTTATCTTTGCAACAGTTTTTGTCTGATTTTTTATTACCAGATATGGAGTAAAAAAGCCACCTAAAGGTTCGATCATAATAGTAATAGACAGTATTTGTAAAACTAAAATTGACTCTTCATGATTCGCACCAAATAAAAGTGTAATAAGAAAGTCTGCACTTAAAAAAGTCATTAATCCCGTAGTAAATAATATAACACTATAAACCCGTAACAATAATCTTGCCTTTAGAATTTGCAACTCTTTATCTTTATCAAATTTAGCAATATAAGGAAAAGTAACCCGACTATATATTTTTATAATTTTTGTTATAGCACCACTTATAGTAGATGCTATAGAAAACACACCTACAACACTATAGTTAGTTAAAAAACCTAATAACACAGTATTTGTAGCCGTATACAAATTATTTGAAAGTGTAGATAAGAAAAGATGCCACCCCTCTTTTAGTAACTTAATCATATCATTTATCGAGACCAAGACAAATTCTACTTCAAATTTTGCATGAATAAAATAGAGTGAGAACAAGCCTATTGCAATTAAACTTAATGAATTGATAAGAGGAATAAGCTCATAATTTTCAATAGAAGCAACAAGCGTAAAAATCAAAATAGTATATATCAGCCTACTTACTACTGTAAAAATAGAAATATACTTCATTTTCTCCATACCCTGAAAAAACCACACAGGAAATATCACATTTCCTAAAACCATGCCAAATGAGTATAAAAAAACAGACATTTCATTATGAAAACGCTCAATATTAAAAAGTAGTATCAACAATACCGAAAAACTAAACATAAGAAGCATCATTTGAGTTAAAATAACACTCCAAAAATATTTACTGACTTTTTTAACATCATCACGATTTATAGATATATATTTTGTTGCTAAAAGCTTAAATCCAAAACTAGTAATAACATTAAAAAAGATCATTACAGAGTAAGCAAACATAATAGCTCCATACTTTTCGACACCTATTGTTCTAACAATGTATGGTATGGTAATAAATGGTAAAATATAGTTTGATATTTCAATAATAGTTAAATATGAAAAATTAGAAACTAATGTTTTAGTATCCTTGTTTTGTAATTTTATTTTTATTTTATTAATCATTTTAAAACTTATTTTTTACCATTTATTAAAAATTTTAGAATAGTACTTTTTAAAATAATTTTTCTATGCACTAAATAACTCAAAACAACAGAAATTACAAATAATAAAGGTAATCCTATTAAAAAACTAAAATTTAGTTGAATCAATATTAATCCAATCATAACCACAATGACGTGATGTACCAAATATATACTATATGATGCATCTGATATTTTATATATCAAATCTGATTTAAAATTAACATATTTTTTAAAAATTGTAAATGCTAAACTAGCTATAGTCCATACAGCTAAACCTTTAAAATAATAATAGAGAAGTTTATATTGTATAGCAACCATACCATCTACATTTTTAATTAGTACAAATGAAAATAAAGTAATAAAAAGACCTATAGGTATAGAAATATTTGCAAATTTGTTTAATAATGTTTTATTTAACATTATTAAAATACCAAAAAAATAATAAGGCATATAAACAATAACTTGGTTAATATTAATACTATATAGATAGTTTGGTGTAAGTTTTAATATTAAAATTACAGAAATTGATATGAATGGTAATACTAATAATAAAGTATACAAAGACATATTTGCCATTTTCTTAGAAATAACCTGAAGCACCTTTTTAGTTGGCTCCTTAAAAAATCTAATAAATAAGTATGCTAATATAGTATATATAATAAGATTAATTAAAAACCATAAATGTTGAATCCAATCTCCATTAATAATATATGTTTGTAATGCATAATCTTTCCATCCACTTTTTACTAATATATATGCTTGTAAAATATTAAGTGTAACTGCAATAGTTATTAATGGAATAAACAATCTTAAAATTCTTTTTAAAAGAAAACCTTTATTATGACTATGTCGGAAACTTATTACAGTAAAGTACCCAGCGATCATAAAAAAAGTTGGCATACGTAATAATCCTAAAAATGATACAAAGTAATCAATAATTATACTATTACTATGAGAATATATAAGCCATGTCTGCTCAGAATTATATACTTGAGAACTATGCATTAAAACAACTAATAACAATAAAAAGCTTCTAAGAGCGTCCAGATAATAAAGTCTACCTGAATCTACTAATTCCTCACTTACTCTATTTTTTGAAAATATTTTTTTATGAATAATATTATTTTTCATTATTTATAAAATACTCTATACCATTGAACAAACTCAGCAATTCCATCAGCTAATTTTGTATCTGGTTTATATCCAAAGTTCTCTATGAGGCCTGTTACATCTGCATAAGTACTTACTACATCACCATCTTGCATAGGCATGAAGTTTTTCTCTGCTTTTTTACCCAGTGTATTTTCAAGTGTCTCTATAAACTCCATCAGTGGTAGTGGAGCATTATTACCAATGTTGTAGAGTCTATATGGTGCTGAAGAGCTGTCTATCTTTGGATCTTTAGCATCCCACTTCTCATCACTCTGAGCTGGTTTATCTATAACTTTTATGACACCATCTACGATGTCATCTATGTAAGTAAAGTCACGACTCATTTTACCGTTGTTAAAGACTTTTATAGGTCTGTCATTTAGTATGGCATCTGTAAAGAGCATAGGAGCCATATCGGGTCTGCCCCATGGACCATAGACGGTAAAGAACCTAAGCCCGGTTACCTGAATGCCATAGAGGTGAGCATAGGTGTGTGCCATCATCTCATTACTCTTTTTGGTAGCGGCATAAAGACTGACTTGATGTTCTGTTTTGTCTGTCGTCTTGAATGGTTGTGACTCATTGAGCCCATAGACCGATGAACTTGACGCGTAAGAGAGGTTTTTCACATTGTGGTTACGGCACCCCTCTAAGATGTTAAGAAAGCCTACGACATTGCTTTGAATGTATGCATGAGGATTCTCAAGAGAGTATCTCACACCTGCTTGTGCAGCAAGGTTACATACAGCATCAAACTGCTCAGTTTTAAAGAGTTCATCCATAGCCTCTTTATCTGAAAGATCCATCTTATAAAAGCTATGTTTATCATATGTTTTAGAGAGAGCTTTTTTGTTTTCAGCTATATCATCTTTGTCAATTCCAAGCTCTTTTAGTCTTCCATACTTAAGGTTAACATCATAGTAGTCATTTATGTTATCTATACCTACTACTTCATCACCACGCTCTAAAAGTTTTTTTGCTAAGTGAAATCCTATAAACCCTGCTGTTCCTGTTACAAGTATCTTCATATTATTCCTTAACTATCACTCTCAAATATATCACGAGTATATACTTTCTCAGCTACATCTCGGATGCTGTCTTCCATACGGTTTGCAACTATGACATCACTTATCTTTTTAAACTCATCAAGATCTTTTATGACTTTAGAGTTAAAGAAGTACTCATCTTCTAGTACTGGTTCATAGATAACTACTTCTATACCTT
>Ga0256843_1002523_pt1 | contig 13286 bp, 12 predicted proteins | sample AlvinellametaG_FD_191572 | JGI IMG/M metagenome (GOLD analysis project Ga0256843, IMG submission 191572) | Pompeii worm associated microbial communities from hydrothermal vent at the East Pacific Rise, Pacific Ocean - Alvinella | ecosystem: Host-associated > Annelida > Integument > Unclassified ... | reverse complement strand
GCGTCTTTTTTTTCTCATTTTTTTCATCGTTTAAAGTTAATAAAATTTTCAACTTAAACAATGGTCTGATTTTGTAGGGGTATTATATTTAACAAAAAAATAAACCGGATTAGCATAAGAAAAACTAAAAAACTCGAAGAGGATGTGTCTATTTTACAAACTTCAAAACCAAAAATAAACTTGTTAACAAAAATTAATGTAATTTTGCATAAACAGAAAAAAAACAAAAAATGCTTGATATCAAAAAATATTTAGACAGCACCTACCTCAAAACCCCTGAGCAAGCAGGTATTACGGAAGCAGAAACAGAAGAAAAAGTAAAACAAATCATACAAGAAGCCATCGATAACGGATTTTATTTGGTCATGATTCGTCCTAAATATGTAAAATTAGCGCGTAAGATGATTGACGAAGCAGGTGCCAATGTTAAGGTAGGAACGGTTATCGGTTTTCCGGAAGGCACTTTGAATTACAAATTAAAGTTGGCCGAAGCACAACAAGCCATTAACGACGGTGCCGATGAATTGGATTATGTAGTCAATTATCAAGCTTATAAAAACGGCGATATCAATTTGGTCAAAAAAGAGGTTTTTGAAGGCTCATTACTAGCTGTTAAAAACGGTAAAATTGCCAAATGGATTATTGAAGTAGCTGCTTTAACGCCTGAACAAATTGCCGGATTAACCAGTTTGATTCGCGACATGGTACTACAAACCATAGGGTTAAAAAACGCCGACAAAGTATTTGTTAAATCTTCTACCGGATTTTATCAAACCGAAGACGGCAAACCTAATGGAGCCACTCCGGAAAGCATTAAAATCATGTTAAAACACGCCGATCCACTACCGGTAAAAGCAGCCGGCGGTGTACGAAATTATGACGAAGCCATGAAAATGATTGAACTGGGAGTCAAACGTATAGGAACCTCATCTGCCAAAGCCATTGCCGAGGGAGGTGAAGCGAAGGAGGGGTATTAGTAGTTAGTGGTTAAAGCGTAAATGTTTCTATTGTGCATATCTGCTAAATAAAACATGGCGTAGTAAACCCAAAAGGAAGTAGCAAACTTTCCGGAACAAACAATTATATTTACAATGGGTAAAATAAAAAACATTATCATCCTCGTATTCCTTTTTTTGGGCATCCTGATTTCCGGTGCCCAAACAGTAGACTTAAGTACACCTCGTGCTACCGTATTTACACATCTTCATAATTTAAAACCGGATAATTATCACCCCGAATTATCGGCCAAAACCATCTATGGTTTACAGGATGAAGAAGCCCAAAGCAAAGCCATCAAACTCAAATATATCTTTGAAGGAAAAGGCGTTTTTATCAACTACACCTCTTTACCCAATGACACCGATTATATCGACTCTATAAATTTTCCTATTCCCAGACATGCTTATAAACCATTTCCGTATCGTTTACCGGAAATATTTCTGGAAAAATACGGACACAATTGGTATTATTCCAAAGCAACGGTTGCTAAAATCGATTATTTGTACGAACAAATTTATCCCTTGGGAGCCGACTTGATAGACAGATATATCCCCGCTGAATTCCGCACAAAAGTTTTTGGTTTAGAATGGTGGAAATGGATTGGGTTGTTATTCATTATTATCTTGACATACTTTTTGCATGTATTATTTAAAAAGATTTTATTTACCGGTTTTAAAATCATCAAAGCTCAATTTATACATTTCCCCATTGAAAATTTGGACGAACGCCTCAAACAATTTGCTCATCCTTTGTCCTATATTTTCGGGATTTACGTCATGAAGTTGATGATTCCATACTTGCTCTTGGGACAAAAATTGAGTAACTGGATTGTATCGGCTTTAAATTTTGCCGAAATCATCTTTTGGATTTTTGTATTTCTAAAATTGGTAGATGTATTTATCACTATTTTCAAACATTATTCCAAGCAAACCGAAAACCGGTTAGACGACCAACTGATTCCCATCCTAAAAAACAGTTTAAAAGGATTGGTTTTAATGTTCGGGTTGTTTAAAATTATTGTTCTGATGGGTGCCAATCCCAAGGCAGTGATTGCCGGAGCCTCCATCGGGGGATTGGCTATTGGTTTGGCAGCCCAAGATACGGTAAAAAACCTGATAGGAACATTGATGATTTTTGTAGACAAACCTTTTAAAATAGGTGATTGGATTGTAGTAGACGGTATAGAAGGAAGTGTAGAAGAAGTCGGTTTTCGTTCATCAATAGTAAGGGCAGCCGACACATCAGTATTTAAAATCCCAAACAGCAAACTTTCGGAAGTAGCTGTCAACAATAAAGGAAAACGTATTTATCGCAGATATAAAACCACATTGGGCATTCGTTATGACACACCTCCCGAACTGATTGAAATTTTTGTTGAAGGCATCAAAAAAATTATTGAAATGCATCCGACTACCCGTAATTATTCCAACTACACCCCCTACAATTCCGTGCCTTATAACGTAGAATTTATCGATTACGGCGAATCATCCCTCAATATTTTATTAAACGTCTATTTTATGACAAATGATTATGCCGAAGAAATGCACGGAAGACATATTTTGCTGTTGGGCATATTGAAATTAGCCAATTCTTTAGGCGTTGAATTTGCTTTCCCGTCACAAACCATGTTCATGGAATTGTTTCCCGGACAACCACCGGCAACACCCAAATACAATACCGACCCGGATTATATCAAAAAAATGATGCAAGAAGTCGTAGAAGAGTTTAACCGTGAAATAAAAAAATATTGATTAAAAAACATTATCAAAAATTTGTCGCTTGGTATTATGACCACTTTATGAAAGGCTTGGAAAAGGTTTTAACCAAACATCGCCAAGACTTAATCGGGTACGCTTCGGGTAATATTTTGGAAGTAGGTGCCGGTACAGGTGTTAATTTCGATTTGTATCCGGAAAACGTACAAGTTTATGCCATTGAACCTTCTGTCCCGATGTTTAAAAAAGCTTTGAAAAAAGCAGAAAAATATCCCCACATCCAAGTATTCAACATTGGAATTGAAGAAGTAAAAGAAAACAAAAAACTTCCGGACACATTTGACACAATAGCCTCAATGTTGGTACTTTGTACCGTAAAAGACGAAACAAAAGCCGCTCAAATTTATCGTGATTTACTAAAATCCGACGGAAAACTTTTGGTATTGGAACACATCCACGCTTCAGGCAGATTTTACGGTAAAGTTCAACAAATAGTCAACCCGGTTTGGCGCCCTTTGGCAGATGGTTGTAATCTGACTCGCCGACAAGATATCATCTTAAAAAATGCCGGTTTTGAAGCCTTATTTGAAGAACATTTCAGCCTGGGTACCGATTGGTATAAAGCTGTGATGAAATTAAAAAACAAACCTTATAATCAAAGTTATTAGAAAAATTGTTAAATTTGCGGTTAATTAGTTCAAAGTTCGAAGATAAATGACCGTGGTGACTCGTAATAACACCTAATTAAATGTTTTACTTATGAAAAAAGGCCCGCTTTTTTACGCCAAAATTCTTCTGTTTGGAGAATATGGAATTATCAAAGATTCCAAAGGATTGGCTATTCCTTACAATCATTACCAAGGCGGATTGCAAATAGGAGATTTATCCGACTTGCAAGTCAAAGATTCAAATAATAAATTAACTGCCTTTTTTCAATATTTAAAAGAACAACAAGCTCTGCATCCGGAATTATTACAACTCGATTTGGATCAATTTGAAAAAGATTTACAAGAAGGTTTATTTTTTAAATCCAATATTCCCGAAGGATACGGCGTAGGAAGTTCGGGAGCTGTTGTGGCAGCTATTTATGAACGTTATGCGCAGAATAAAATTACGGTTTTAGAAAATCTCACAAGAGATAAACTCTTACAACTCAAAGAAATTTTTGCACTGATGGAAAGCTTTTTCCACGGCAAAAGTTCCGGTTTGGATCCTTTGAACAGCTATTTGAGTATTCCTATTTTGATTCAATCCAAGCAAAATATTGAACCTGCCGGTATTCCTTCGCAACAAGAAGGAAAAGGAGCCATTTTTTTAATCGACTCTGAGCAAATTGGGGAAACAGGTGATATGGTGAGCATATTTATGGAAAAAATGAAAAACGAAGGATTCCGAAAAACCTTAAAAACCGAATTCATCAAATACACCGATGCCTGTGTCAATGACTTTTTACAAGGAAATATCAAATCTTTATTCGGCAATTTAAAACACCTTTCCTCTACGGTATATCACAACTTCAAACCCATGATTCCCACGCATATGATGGACGTCTGGAAAAAAGGTATTGAAAACGATGATTACTACTTAAAACTATGTGGTTCCGGTGGTGGTGGATATATTTTGGGCTTTACCGAAGATTTTGAAAAAACCAAAGAACAACTCAAAGACTACAAACTACAAGTTGTTTACCGCTTCTAAAATTCTTATGATGAAAAACAAAAGCCGGTTTATCATCAAGCAAATATTTTCGCTGTTTGCATTGATACGCCTGCCAAATATATTGATTATTTCCATCGCTTTTGTATTGACAGCCAAATACATTTTTGTGCCGGAAAAAAATTTTTGGCAACTATTAACCAATTTTAACTTCGATTTGTTATTGCTGGCATCTGCCGTCAGCATTGCTTCAGGTTATATCATCAACAGTTTTTACGATTACCGGAAAGATATCATCAACCGTCCGGGAATCACTTTGGTTGAACAAAGTTTAAATCAAAAACTACGTTTGTATCTGTATTTCTTTTTAAATTTTTCAGCTGTTCTTTTGGCCGGATTAATATCGTGGAGAGCAGCTTTATTTTTTAGTGTTTATATCTTTTTAATCTGGTTGTATTCTCACAAAATTCAACATTATGCTTTTTGGGGTAATATCTTATATGCCGTATTGAGCATCTTTCCCTTTTTTGCTATTTTTTTGTTCTTCAAAAAATTTGACAGTTTTATTTTTTGGCATGCTATCTTTTTATTTCTCTTGCTTCTCAATAAAAATATTGTAAAAAATTTTGTCAACCTCAAAGGTGATTTAGCCCAGGGATACCAAACTTTGCCGGTTAAACTGGGGGATCAAAAAGCCAAATGGGTGTTGTTTACAGCCGGCTTATTACAACTTATTCCGATATATTTATTACTTAAACATCCGACTTTAGGTTATATGAAATATTATTTTTTGGTTTTTGTATGCTTGTATTATCCGGGATTGGTTCTATTCTTCCGCACTAAAAAAATACACCAATACAAATACTTTTATAGTTTGCTAAAATTCCTATTGGTTTTAGGCGTTTTTAGTATTGTATTGGTGCAACAATGATTTTCGGCTATAAAATTTATCCGGCTACGGTATTGGGATTATAGCATTGAAAAGGCACTTCTTTTTCGTTGAAAATAATACCGTAATCTTCCAATTCTTTTAAAATCGGGGCATAAACTTCGGGGGTAATGGGTAGCTGAACACCGGGTGTTTGGATTTCGCCTTTCAATATTTTTAAAGCGGCTATTCCTACGGGTAATCCTACGGTTTTGGCCATGGCAGTATAGGTTTGATCTTCTCCTTTTACCACCAATTGCGAATCGATTTGTTTTTGTTCTCCGTTTAATTCATAACCGAATTTGTGATACATAACAATCATGTCTTTGTCATCGGGTTTAAGCGTCCATTTGTCTTCCAAAATTTTTTGTAAAATTTGTGCCGGTGTCGCATTTTTTAAACCGATTTTGGTTTGGCCGTCAAACAAATCCAATTCTTCCAATTTTAGCCATAACTCATCATCTTGATCGATTTTCAAATAATACCGCAATTTTAATTCTACCGAATCACTGGGACTATATGGAAGGAAAGCATTGATAAAATCCCGTTTGGTCATATTTTCACTGTCTTCCATGATGTAGGTATCATCTGTCATTCCCAATTGTACAAACACATTCCAAGCCCTTGAAAAACCAACTCTCCTGATGGTTCCGCGATATAAGGTAGAAACATTTTCCAAACCATAAATTTTTTGGTATTTTAACGAATCGCGATTAGCGTATCCTTCAAAACGTCCGTATCCATCGATATCGAGCAACTCGGTGCGACGGAACAATTTGTTATAGGGTATATATTTAAACTTTCCGGCATGCAAAAATTTAGCTACACCTCCTTGCCCGGCTACTACCACATTTCGAGGATTCCAAGTAAACTTGTAGTGCCACAGGTTATCATCACTTTCCGGTGCTACCAATCCACCGGTAAAGGATTCAAACAGCAACATTTTTCCACCTTGCTTTTGTATATGATGAATCACCCGCATGGCACTCATATGATCAATCCCCGGATCCAAGCCTATTTCATTCATGAATACCAAATTTTTTTCCTTTATCCGGTCGTCCAAGGCTTTGAGCTCGGGGCTGATATAAGAAGCCGTCACCATATGTTTACCGTATTTCAAGGCATCCAATGCTACCTGCATGTGAAAACGGGCCGGTAACATGGAAATAACCAAATCGGATTCTTGAATTAGTTCAGCCCGTATTTGTTCATCGAAAATATCGATGTTTTTTAAATCGAAATGCGGGTGACTACCGGCAATTTTTTTTGCCAATTTTAAATTTTTATCTACAATAACAATGTGCAAATCCTCTGCTTCAGATTTTTGTTTGAGATAATCTATCAGTGATGAGCTGGATTTTCCCGCTCCTATCAATAATATATGTTTCATGATTTTTTAGTATTTAATGTTAAACCGTGTTTCCGGCAGCTACCAAAATATGTAAGCAATAAGCACCGAAACGATTTAATGTTATTCATATTTTTTTTATTTCCAAAAGTAAAAATATTTTATGGAAAAAACACTACAAAAGTCCTTTTTATCCGGATTTTTTCCGACAAAAAAAGACGGCCGTTTTTGGGTCGTCTTTTTTATATATCTATTTCAAAATCTGTCGTTATTTTAGTATAAACTTAGCGGTATAAACACGGGTTTCATCTTTGATTCGAACCAAATAATAGCCCTTTGACAAATCATGTACATTTATTTTTACAAGATTTTCATCTGCTATGTTTTTACGCAGTACTTCTCTTCCGTTGACATCGAACACCCAAGCTGTGGAAGTCATGTTACGAGGTAATTTTACCTGAATAAATTCAGTAGCTGGATTGGGATATACTTCTAAGTTAACAGGTTTATAGGTTGTCAGGCTGCCTCCCGAAGAATCAAACTGATTGGAAAAAATTCCCCGTCCAAAAGTAGAAGCATACACGGCATAGTCATCTCTCAATTCCAAATCGGTTATTTTGACTTCACTGATTCCGTTAGTGTCAGGTATCCAGTGCGGATTGGTTGCCGAAAAATCACCGCTTATCCATATGCCTGTATCGGTACCGATAACCACTTCATTTGCATTTAAAGGATTGGGCAAAATTGTATTAACCGGCATATCCGGCAAATCTCCCTCCTTGGACACCCATGTATTACCTCCGTCATTAGAATAAAAAATATTGTTTACCCCGTAATTAAATATCGTTACATATATTTCGGCTTCCGATTGACCGAATTCTATATCTGAAATACTACCCACAAATGCATCTCCGGTGATATCATTAAAAACCGGTGTTGCTTGTGCGTTATCAATTCGAAGTAATTTTCCGTTTTCCAATCCTACAAAAAGTTTAGTAGCCGTAGTTGTGTAAGGCGAAACTTTTAAAGCCGTAGGAAAAGCATTAAACAAATTATCGTCCTGCAAAATATCTTTCATTACATTACTCAATAAATTGGTATATCTTCTGATAGCATACGTATTACCGGACGAGCTGCGTGTAGAATAATTGGAATACAAAATATTCAAATGTGAATCCAGGGCTTCTTGATTGATAAAATCACCATGAACGCCTTGTGAACCTTCTATATTGACAGTAATATCGCTGTATGTATTGTAATCGTATAAAGCAATTATATTATTGAAAACATAATTGGAAATTCGGTATCTGTCGGTTCCGTCTTGATCAAAGAAACAATAAGCTCCATCGCCTCCTTGTGCATGAATGGAATTGGTAACCGATTGGGGTGCATTTTCAAACAATTGGGTTCCGTTGTCTTGCGCTCCTGCCATAAAATAATCACCCGAAAAAGCAGTAGTTGGCGCTACTGCCATATGATAAAATTGAGCGGTTACATAATTTTTATTTCTGGGGGAAATAGTCGCACCGGCATTAGATGAATAAGCTACCCCCCCATCATTACCAAATAAAATTTTAGAAGGACTTTCCGGATGAATAGCCATTCCCTGTTGGTCGGGATGGATATTAGAACCGGCACTGCCGTAGAAACTGGAAATTTGTGTCCATGAATTACCGCCATTGGTAGATTTGAACAAATCAATACCGCCTATATATAAAATATCATCGTTCACCGGATCTACTTCTATCACCAAATCGTAATAACCTTGTCCGTTAGTAAAATCATTAGTAGGCGATGCATCTCCATTGGGTTTGTTAAACATGGAAATAGAAGCAAAAGCATCAGTTGTTTTTATACACACGGGCAATAAAGAACTCCCCGAATAACTCATCGCTACCAAATACATTTTATCCGGATTGGTTTTAGACACAGCCAATTCCATTCTACCATAACCGTCCATGGGTAAAGCTATATTAAAACTATTGCCGTCTGTGGATGTAAGTACAGCTCCGTGTGTAGTACCAAAGACCGTACTCCGTGTAGTAGTGAGCCAGATGGAATTATCAGCGGCAATTTCCAAGTCATTGGGCGTAAACGGATGTCCATCCGGATCATCCGGGATGCTAACTTGTGTCCAATTCTGTCCACCGTCAACCGATTTATAAACCCCTTGGTATCCGTGTCCCATCACCGTAAAAGCAGAAGCATCGGCATAATAGGAATCACCGGCAGACACATATATTTCGGTAGTACCGTTATTGTCTCTGGTAATCACATCATTGATATGGGTAATTCCCGGCACCAGATATCCGTAAGCTATGTCGGTATTGTTATTGGTAATATCAACTTGAATAGTTTGTCCGTTATTCAAGGCATTTAATACAGCCTCACCATCCGCTTTGGAAATCATAACAGAAGGAATATTGATAGCCGGCGGGCTGGAAGTTGCCCCCATGATAATAGGAGGCCCGTCAACATTATTAATCATCAACACGCCAATGGCTCCTGCTGCTTCGGCATGGCTTACTTTGTCTACAAAAAAACATTCGCCTCTTTCAATGACAGCTATTTTTCCACTAACTGCCGAAGAATTGATCAAAGGTGAACAAGCCAAAGTAGGCTGGGCCGTTCCATCGTCTACCAATGCTAAATTTCCTGAAAAAGAGGTAAAATCGGTATCGCCAAAATCCGCCTTAACCGCATAATAATCACCTTGCAAAGCTGCTGGACTGTTAATGGTTAAGGTGGCATTTGACACCAATGTAGCTTCGCCGTCTTGCCCTCCGAAAACATTATTCCAGGTTACACCTCCGTCACTGCTTTTCCACAATCCGTTACCGTTGACAGAACCTCTGGTATAAGATTCTCCGGTACCTACATAAAAAACTTGTGTATCGTTGGGATCAACCGCTATGGAACTCACGGATAAATTATGAGGTAAACCCGTAATATGCCATGAAGAACTGGGATTGGTAATATCATTATTGTACCACAAACCTCCACTTACGGCACCCGCCCAAACCTTTTTGTGCGTAGGATCATTGGGATCAAACATTACTGCTTTGGTACGACCGCCTACATTGCCGGGACCACGTTCTACCCATGCATTGGAAAAAACCAAATTGGAACGTTTGGCATGATTCGTTTGAAAGAATTGTTTTCGAATAGCCGATAATTTTTCCGGAGTAGGACGTCCTGTTTTAGGATTCATTGTCAATTCCCATTGTCGCTCATAATACATATCAGGAGGTATTCCGGCTTGCTTTCTTTCGGCTTTATTCATCATTAATGTTTGCTTAAAGGGAGAATGAGCCAGATATTGTTGGTGCAATTGTCTTATCGTTTGTATTTCCTTATTTTTATCGGATGAACAAGACCAATTTGCCAAAATCATCAAAAACAAAGAAAAACGAAGTAATTTGTGAAACATATGGAGTTATTTTGGTTATTAAAAAACAAATATAAGTTTTTAGCCGTATAAAACAATCGGCATTTGTTATAAATACGAGGAAATTAATTGGAAATTCGCAATTTGTTTCCCGACCGGGATATATGATATGCCTTCATGGCATATTCTCCGGCACCTTCGGTAAGTTGTCCGGTGTACAAGCTGTATTGGTTTTCTTCGCAATCGCATTTGCAAGTAAACTGATTAGGTTGCATCTGCGAACAATCGTTGGGATAATGATTCGGGTCGCTAGCTTCGTAAGCCACATATCCGCTCCCTGTATTAAATACAATAACCCCTTTAATCCCTACATTGTAAACCAATACCGAATTATTGGCAAATTTTAAGCTCTGATATTCCGGTAAATCCATATTGATTTCGATGGAAAAACTCACATCTGTCAAATACGGATTGTTATATTTGGGTTGTTTTTTGCAGGAAAAAATCAGAAATAATATGAATGCTAATGGTATAATTTTTTTCATTTTTCAACAAATTCTTTCACCAATTGATGGACTTCTTTTTTAGCCTTTTCCAAATCGTCGTTGACAATGATAACGTCAAAATCTTTGGAATATTCTAATTCTTCCTTGGCTTTTGCCAATCGCATTTTTATTTTTTCTTCGGTTTCGGTTTTTCTGTTTTTTAATCTTTTTTTGAGTTCGTCCACAGACGGCGGTTGCACAAAAACCGCTAAACTATTGTCCGGAAATTGTTTTTTGATGTTCAATCCACCTTTGACATCGATGTCGAAAATCACATTTTTCCCTTCATTCAACAAACGTTCTACTTCTGATTTCAGGGTACCGTAATAATTATCTTTATACACTTCTTCCCATTCCACAAAAGCATCATCTTTAATTTTTTGCTTGAATTCTTCCGGGGAAATGAAGTAATAATCCACCCCATGTTGTTCATTCGGTCGTTTATCACGAGAAGTAGCCGAGACTGAAAACGACAGCTTTAATTCAGGGTGATTCAACAGATGATGCACCAGTGTGGTTTTACCACTACCCGAAGGGGCTGAGAATATAATGAGTTTTCCTTGTTTCATATGTATTAATTATTTGCTATAACCATATAAGACATTGAAGTTTTACAGGCAGAGTTTGCTTTTTTGTAAAATTATTGATAATAAGCCTTTTGAGACAGCCTCAATGTGTTGTTTTGGTATAAAATTTCAACCACAAATATAAAGCAAAAAATCCGGTCGGTATAAACCGCCGGATTTTTTTATTGTTTGCTTGTAACAAATTAAATACTGTCTACTTCCGAGATTTTAGCCAAAATATCGGCGTAGGGTAAAATCAAGTATTCTTTTCCGTCCAATTCTACTTTATTGCCGGAAAACTTTTTGTACATCACCACATCACCGGGGTTCACGGCAGCATCTTCGATATTACCCAATGCCAAGACTCTTCCCAAGGAAGGTTTTTCTTTGGCACTGTCCGGAATAATGATTCCCGAAGGCGTTTTTTCTTCGGTAAACTCATCGGTTAGTTCTAGCAATACATTTTCATTTAAAGGTTGTAATTCTCTCATATCTTGTTATTTTTTTAGTTATTTATTCAGTTGGAATGTTTAATAATCTACTCAATTTGGCGGTATCAAAACCTACGATAATTTGTCCGTCAATTTCGGTTTGCGGCACGCCGCGTTGTCCGCTTTTGCGTGCCATTTCCATCGCGGCTTGTTGGTTACGCGATACATCAATATCGGTGTATTTGATACCGTGTTTGTTGAAATATTTTTTCAATTTATTACAATACGTACAAGTCGGAGTAGAGTAAACCGTTACCCGTTTTTGGGGTTTTCCGTCCGCCGATTTGTACGATGTTTTCTTTTCGTGGATAATTTGGTCGTAATAGTTAAGGGTTTGACAACCTTTGATGATGTTTTCCACCTTATTGTCTTTCATCATCACCAATGAAGGAACCGCATTCACACCCAATGGCACATGCGCATCCCTGACACGCGTGACATCTACTGTCAGTACCTTGCCGTCTTTTAATTTTGACAATGTATCAAAGGCGCAATCAGAATTAGCAGTTCCGGGTTTATAAAAAAGTATAAATTTCTTATTATCAGTATTTTGTTTGATTTCTTGATAAGAATTTACAGGTATCAGTTGCATATAATTTTCCTTTTTCACCGACAAAATTACAATAAATATGCCATTTGGGAATAATCTTTGCAGATAAGGTTTTGTGTGTCAAAATGTCATATCTTTGCAAAAATTAAGTTAGAAATTAGATTTTAGAAATTAGAAGTCTTTCGGTATCCTCCGGAATAATAGCTGATGGTAGCTTTTGGAAGATGAGTAGAGGTGGCTGAGTGTCCCGACATTGAGTCGGGATATATCGAAGCAACCGTAATTGATAAATTGATGAACCGATGAACTGATGAATTGATGAATCGATGATTTGATTAACTGAAAAGTAATAATAAATAAAAAATGAAAAAGAAAGGAAACAGAAAAGAAGCAGGAAAGAAAAAAGATTTCAAAGGAAAACCTAAGCGTTTTTCTACCCAAAAAACTTATAAAACCAAGCAAAAGGCACCGAAGACAGACGGTTTGATGCGCTTGAATAAATATTTGGCACATGCGGGAATCGCGTCGCGTCGCGAAGCGGATGAACTGATTAAAATAGGAGCGGTCAGTGTCAATGGTGAAATTGTTACCGAAATGGGTTATAAGGTTAAACCTACCGATAAAGTGCAATTCAACGGTGATACGATTAAACCCGAAAAAAAAGTGTATGTATTGCTCAATAAACCCAAGAATTTTATCACCACTACCGAAGATGAAAAAGGACGTAAAACCGTAATGGAATTGGTGGAAAAATCAGCGCCGGTACGGATTTATCCCGTGGGACGATTGGATAGAAACACCACCGGGGTATTGCTCTTTACCAACGACGGCGATTTGGCAAAAAAACTCACCCATCCCAAGCATCAAGTCGAAAAAATATATCATGTTAAGTTAGATAAAAACTTAAAATCCTCGGATATGGAAAAAATCCGTGAAGGTTTAAAATTGGAGGACGGACATATCTTAGTAGATGATGTTTCCTACATAAAAGGAGCTCCGCACAACGAAGTAGGCATCAAAATTCATTCGGGACGTAACCGTATTGTTCGCCGTATTTTTGAACATTTGGGCTATAATGTTATCAAGCTCGACCGCGTATT
>Ga0256843_1002522_pt1 | contig 13288 bp, 10 predicted proteins | sample AlvinellametaG_FD_191572 | JGI IMG/M metagenome (GOLD analysis project Ga0256843, IMG submission 191572) | Pompeii worm associated microbial communities from hydrothermal vent at the East Pacific Rise, Pacific Ocean - Alvinella | ecosystem: Host-associated > Annelida > Integument > Unclassified ... | reverse complement strand
GAAAATACTTCTAGGCGGAGCAGTGATCGGTTTTATGATCAATGGTTGTGGCGGGGGAAGTACACCCTCATCAGAGCAGGGAGATGAAGTACCTACACAAGATACAATGGCAATGATAGATCAAACAAATAAAACCATGGTTATCGCTTCATTGATGACAGGTCAGGAGGAAACGGATTCATTGATCAATGATTCATTTTTAAGAAAGTCTGTCAAATCACTTAAAAGAATAGGTGGAGGGTCTTTGATTGACAATATGCTTATTACAAAAAAGGTTGAAAAAAGATTAGATAAAACCTATAGTGATACGTATAGCTGTTCTGTTTCAGGAGATATCTATGTTAGAGGGGATGATAGCGGAAACTATGAGATCACATATAATCATTGCAATGACGGTTATGGAGAGTGGAACGGTTATGAGAGGGTTGAGAATAGTGGAGACCGTATTTATGCATATTACGACCATTTGAGTTACGTAACAGATTCTCAAGAGTTCATGATCGAACGGTTGGATGAGACGATTACATTGAACGATGACGGTTATATTCAAAAACTTGATTATACAATAAGCGGATATTTCCACTCGGATGAGAGTGATATTGCTTTTAGTAACTATCGTGTTACAGAAGAACTTGAGGATGATATGCTCAGAGAGTCCATCCATGGTTATGTTAATACTTCTTGTTTGAGTGGTTGGTTAAAGGTTGATGAGGAAGTTGTATATGATACTTGGGACGGATCGTATTATGGTGAAGTATTCTATACGGGTAAGAATTCCGAACTACATATTGTCTATGAAGAGTCTGGTGAGGTTGATGTTTACTTGAACGGTACATTGACAGATCATTATAATAGTGAAGAAGACTTTGAATCTTACTATTACGCATCGAACAGCTGTCAAAGCTAGAAGGAAGAGGACACATTATGTGTTCACTTCCACAGATACTACTTTTTAAAATTCCATTTCTACTTACGCAAATCTTCTATTCTACCATTACAATATGAACTGTTTATAAATTCACCCGCTTAGGTGATGATAAAAAAAGACGATTGTATTATACTTGATCCATAAGCTTATAACTACATTCAAAAGGAAACGAGATGAACAAAAATCGAGAACATCGTTTTATAAGACAGAGTTTAGTAGTTGCATTGCTGCTTAGTACGGTTGGGTATGCTGGGAAAATTATAACGGATGCACCGGAGGGTGCAGCACTGCAAACAGCAACATCGATCCCTAACCAACAGTTTGGATTCGGAGGTTGGAACCTAGATAATATTTCAGTACATATTGTCGGGGATGCGGATGGTGTATTTAATAATTCGGATGGTTCCTATACACCGATGGGTGCAGGTATGACGTTTGAATCCGATATTGTAACGGGAGGAGAGATCAGAGGTCATCTTCACGGAAAAGACTGGCCGGTTGGAGAGCCTTCCGGGATCAAGATCATCAATGGTGATACGGAAACCAAACATGGTAAACCGAATAACTGTATTATGACTACCTCCTATTTGGAAGAGGGATATTTGAATGCAGGAAATAAACCGGTACTCTGTTCAAGTGATTTTCAAACACATAAACGTTTTAAGATCAATCTCTTAGAGACAACTGTTGCGGGAGTTGATAGTGGATGGGGAAAACCTGTAGAGATCACGTTTAACTTGGTAGAAGGGGATAGTACTACACAGCGTTATCAAGTGTTACAGAAGATCAATAACTATACGGGAAAACGATTGAACGGATATAAAGTGGAGCTTTTGGATGAGAACGGCTCTGCGAACCCTGCATTGACACTCTCTTTAGGTTTTGGCGAAGGTGCGAACCGTGATAATGAACCAGATGGAAGCGATATCTGGAATATTGATGAGTTGGCTACTATGTCTCATGGGTTATGGGGGCCTGCCGATAGTGGAGATACGGGTAGAGAAGTTCACTTTGAAGAGAATGGATTCTTTGGTGCACAAAGGGTTTACTATCCACCTGCATTAAGTGCAGATAAGACCTCTGCTGCGTATAGTGGTGATATGCTTGGTGGAAGCTATCAGGAACTCTTTGGAAACTGGTTGACACGTAGTTGGGCTCCTATTGGTGTTTTTCATGATGATGATCATAACCCGGAGACAGATGGTATCTTAAAAGTTTTCTGGGGAGATCCTGAACATACAGGACATAGTGCATGGCATAAAGGAAATGACGAAGGTTGGGCGTTGGCAACGGAAGAGGATCTGCTTCTTTATAGTGGTGACTGGTATGAAAGGGATGTGGTTGAAGATGTTTTGAATTTAGGGCTGAACTATATCATCAATATTGGGGATAATCGTTTGATCGGTAAAACATTTACCATTCGTATCACACCAAGTGTCGATACGAACCAAACCGTACCGAACCATGTTATCAATCCGGCTCCGGCAGATATGTATGGAGAGACAGGTACAGTGGAAGATACAAGTAAAGCAATTGTTGCAATCGGTGTTATCGTCGAGAGTGAAGCGCGATAAAAAAGTGTATAGGTAAAGGATAGAAAATGAAAAAAATAATGGGTTTAATGATTGGTGTATGGCTTTTAAGCAGTTCGCTTCTTGTAGCGGAGGAGAGTCGCTATATCTATGTTAAGGTAGCTGTTGCTGATGCTGATCTTAATACAGATAGTCAAAGTAGACAGACCGTAACGGTAACGGTAACAAGTGAGAATGGTGAAGAGGAACAAGTTGTATTAAGAGAGACGGGGAATAATACGTCGCGTTTTACTGCGGCTATCCCCGTATTGAAGACTGAAGAGAGAGGAATTAATAATGATGGAAAATTCTATCTCAATAAAAATAGTCGATTAAAACTAATATATGTTGATAATCATTATGGAAGATCGGGGGAGAAAAAGACTTTGGAAGGGGAAGTGCTGGTAGATCTTGATATTGCTGCAACATCTCCTGAAAGTGAAGCGTTGGATGCGAGTACAGGAGGAGGGTGTAGTGTAAATCCTCATGCTAAGCATTTTGATTTGATGTTCTTTATGATGTTGGCATTGACACTACTCTATCCGTTAAGACGAAGATGGATGTAGTGTACGATGACACTCTCCAAATCAATATATAGAGAGTTTGGTGCGGCTATTTTGGTCGCACCGGTAGTTGTTGTAACATATAATTTTTTATTATGCATTGATGATGCAGGGTATGGCCAAGAGCGTTATTCGGTAGCTTTTCTACTCTTTTTTCTTTTTATTTATCCGGTAATGGAGGAGTTGATATTTAGAGGCATGATCCAAACGATCTTATTAAAAAAAACAGAGTACCGTTCATGGATCTGGAAAATAAGTGAGGCAAATGCCATTACCTCTTTACTCTTTGCTATGGTACATCTTTTCTCTCATTCACCTTTGTGGGCATTTCTTGTATTTTTCCCCTCTTTGATTTTTGGTTATTTTCGTGAACGATATGAACACTATTATCTTAATATCATTCTTCATATATTTTATAACTTCTGTGCACTTTTCTTTAACTGTTAGAGAGGTGTATCTACACCACGCTTCTGATAGAACGTTTTTCTGAACGCTTCAAAACGCTCCTCTAAAATAGCCTCTCTCATCTGTTTCATCAAGTCAAGATAGTAGTATAGGTTGTGGATGGTCGCCAGACGGAAATAGGTGATCTCTCTGGCTCTAAAGAGGTGACGCAAGTATGCACGAGAGTAGGTCTGGCAGACCATACAGCCGCATTCGGGATCAAGCGGTGCCTCATCGGTGGTGAAGCATGCTTTTTTGATGTTCACTTTACCGAACGATGTAAAGAGCGTACCGTTCCTTGCATTACGTGTAGGCATGACACAGTCGAACATATCAACACCTCTGTAGACATTTTCTACAAGGTCTTCAGGCGTTCCCACACCCATGAGGTAGCGTGGTTTGTCCTCGGGCATGAAAGGGGTTGTCCATGCGACGGTCTCATACATATCTTTATTGCTCTCTCCGACACTCAACCCGCCGATGGCAAACCCGTCAAAATTAAGGGCGCAGAGCTCTCTTGCCGACTTTTCCCTGAAGGCTTTGTCCGTACCTCCCTGAATAATGGCAAAGATGTTCTGATCGACCCCGATACCCTCTTTTTGCTTCTCTCTGAAGTAGGTAATGGACTCCTTGGCCCAGCGTGTGGTACGGTCGATACTTGCAGCAATTCGCTCCTGTGTCGCAGGCAGGGCGACAAGGTCATCAAGGATCATCATGATATCCGAGCCGAGATTGTGCTGGATATCAATGACCTTTTTGGGGGTGAAGTAGTGTTTGCTGCCGTCAAGGTGGCTTTGGAAGGTGATCCCCCCTTCATCGATCTTGACATTGTCACTGAGTGAGAAAGCCTGAAATCCGCCGCTGTCGGTCAGGAAACTTTTGGGGAACTTTGTAAAGCCGTGGAGTTTGCCCATTTTTGCCACGACATCATCTCCGGGACGGATATACATATGGTAGGTGTTGGCAAGAATGATCTGCGGCTTAAGAAAGGTCTGTAGGTCGGTCGCATCGAGTGCTTTGACCGCACCGACCGTGCCTACAGGCATGAAAACAGGGGTCTGTACGGTCGAGTGTGCGGTTTTGATGGTACACGCACGGGCTTTGCCGTCGGTTTTATCTATCTGAAATTCCATTGTGTTATAATATCCTCTTAAAATCGTAACGGATTATATCCAATTAGGGCATAAATGAAGAACATATTGATACTCGCAGACGGCAGTATTGCCAAACATTTCATTGAATGGATCGGGCGTAAACGTGTGGCGGAGAATCGTTACTACGTTACCTGTTTCAATGATGCGGCAACTCCGGAGAAGATGGGGAAACATATTACTTTGATCAAAGCTGACCCTACCAGCTATGCACGTATGCGGAAGATCATGCAGGAGGTAAAGTTCTCCGATGTTTTTATTATCATGTCCGATAAAGAAGATGCGCAATATACCCTGAAGAATATCCGTCTGATCGATACGAAAGTACGTATCGTTCTTCTAAATCAGTGGGATGATGCACATATCGGTAAGGGTGAAGAGAATGTGACGGTATTGCATATGGATGAGCTTATGGCCGCGCATCTATACGATAATCTTCCCAACGTACCGGTGATCGCCCAGAATGTCGGATTGGGAAGAGGGGAGATCATGGAGGTGCATGTCCCTTTTGGTAGTACGTTCGCATTTCGCCATGTCGGATCGATCCAGCAGCGTAAATGGAAGATCGCTGCGATCTATAGAGACGAGAAACAGATCTTACCTAGTAATGCGACAATGATACGCCCGAACGATCTGCTTCTACTTCTCGGAAAGCCGATGGTACTTGATGGTGTATACCGAATGATCAATAAGCGAAGCGGACTCTTCCCCGAACCGTTCGGAAAAGATCTCTATTTGTTACTTGATTTTGAGCATGATACGAAATATGCTATGCGTTATCTGAAAGAGTCTCTTTATTTGCTGGAGAACCTTGAAGAGAAATCTCTCTTTGTACGGGTGATCAACCCGAATAACTTTGCCCTTATTGAGGCACTGCGCGCTTATGAGACCGATAATGTTACCGTAATGGTCAATTACGATGATCACGATAGCGTACAGTTGATCGAGTATGATATTCAAGCATATGATATAGGATTGGTGTTAAGCAGTTTAGATAGTTTTTCAACCTATGAGATCCAGAGTGCGATCTATGCCTTGCGAAAGTTGGTCTATCTCTTCGGTGATCGTGAACTCTCTTCCATTAAAGAGTGTGTCATTATGATGGATGAGAATCAAAAGATGGAGTCCATCTCCTCAACAGCATTCGATATTGCCGATGCGTTGAGTATGAAACTCTGTTTGTGTGATGTCGATCCCGAAGGGGAGTTCGAGTCGCATAAAACCGTCTATGATCACTATGAGACATTGGCACATATTTTCAATATGGAGATCGATATTAAACAAGTAGTGGCAAACCCCGTACGTGAATTGATGCATATGGAAGGAGTGCTTCAGATCGCTCCTTTTGAAAAGACGATGCGTCGTAAGAGCCTTATGCGTTACCTTTCGACAAAACTACAGGATTTTCTTCTTACTACACAAAAACACCCTAAACTTCTAGTGCCGTATGCCATTGGTGAGGTTCTATAGTTTATGAGTGAGTTGATGCAAGAGCATAATAGAAGACTTTTTTACTATAAACGAGAGATCCTGAGTAAAATATGTACGGTTATCTTTATGCTTGTGATCCCCATGTCTTTTTTCAGGTTTTACGAGGAGAACTATCTGCAAGGGGTAAGCGATCTTATTTTGGGTGTGTTCCTCTTCTATACGGCAAGAAAAGCAAAGGTGAGCGAGCCTCAATATTTTTACCCTTTGGCACGAAAAGTCTTCTTTTTAGCATTTGTAACGCTTTTTATATTGATGGCGCATACCCATGAGACGATCACGCTCTTTATCTGGTTCACTACGGCGATCTATCTGATATTCTATCTTTTTGACGATCAAGAGGGGTGGCGATGGTTCATAGCGATCGGGGTGATCATCTCTCTTCTTTTTCTTTACGATCCGAAGATCTTGGGTTTGAGTCTTTATGAGCTGCTGGTACTTTTTTTCAATATGATCGCAGTACTTTATATTATTACTTGGTATGAGCGTATCAAGAGTGAAACGGCACAGAGTCTATTGGTACATCAGCAACATCTTGAGGCACGGGTAGAGGAGAAGACCCAAGCGCTTAAAGAGCTCAATGCCAACTTGGAAAAGCGTGTACAAGAGGAGATCGCGATCAATCGCCTCAAAGAGCAGCAGTTGATACAACAGTCACGTTTGGCGCAGATGGGTGAGATCATCAGTATGATCGCACACCAGTGGAGACAGCCTTTGGCTGCAATATCAACAACTAGTATGTTTTTGGAGTTAAAAGCCAAACATAACAGTGCGCCCCCTGAGTTAGTAAGCCGGAAAGTAAAAGAGATCTCGGAACTCTCTCAGCATCTTAGCAGGACGATCGATGACTTTCGGGACTTCTTTAAACCCAATAGATCCAAAGTATCGACATCGTATGAGGAGATTATTGCTTCTGTAGTGAACATGATCGGTCCGTCACTCATTAGCAAGGGGATATCTTTTAAGATCGATCAGCAGAGTCAAGAGAGATTTTTTACCTATAGCAATAAAGTAAAGCAGGTTCTATTGAATCTTATTAAAAATGCAGAAGATGTGCTGACCGAGCGTCAGGTAGTATCTCCGAAGATCACGATCAGAACCTATGAAGATGAAGATATTTCGGTTTTAGAGGTCTTAGACAATGCAGGAGGGATCGATACGGATGTGATGGAGAAGATATTCGATCCATACTTTTCAACAAAAAGTGAACGTAACGGTACAGGACTTGGGCTCTATATGTCAAAAGTGATCGTAGAGAAACATTGTGGCGGGATACTTTCGGTAGAGAACACGCAAGAGGGTGCACTCTTCCGTATCGTGCTTTACCGAGATGGTGACGCATCATCGGAACTCTGAGGTCTGCAACGCCATACGCATCGGATTTTAAGTGCTTATAAGATAAAATAGAAACAACTATATCTTAACATATCCGAGGCTTTCCCTATGATCGTCCCTATTGAACTTCTACCGCCAAAACCGGTGAAATATGACATTACCATCGATGCACTTCCCCCTTTGAAATTCGACACCAAAGTGGTGATCGTAACGAACCCGACCGTTGCAGGGTATCACCTTGATACGTTACTTGAAAAGGTCGATGCGCCTCAGTTGCATGTGGTGAGCATTCCTGATGGTGAGCAGTACAAAACGCTTGAGACCGTAGAGCAGATACTGAATGAGTGTTTTGAGCATAAGTTGGATAGAAAATCACTCCTTATCGCATTCGGTGGCGGGGTGATCGGTGACATGACGGGCTTTACCGCGAGCCTCTATCAGCGTGGAATCGACTTTATTCAGATCCCTACGACACTTCTTTCGCAGGTGGATGCGAGTGTCGGTGGAAAGACGGGAGTGAACAACAAGTACGGTAAGAACCTCATTGGTGCGTTCTACCAGCCCAAAGCGGTCTATATCGATCCTGCATTCCTCGAAACACTGCCAAAACGTGAATTTGCCGCAGGTTTCGCTGAGATCGTGAAAATGGCGGTGATGTTCGACAGAGACTACTTCGATTTCCTTAAAAACGCTGAGCTAAGTGATGAAGCGCAACTCAAAGAGGCGATCAAGCGCAGTGTCGAGCTTAAAGCCTGGGTCGTTAATCAGGATGAGAAAGAAGCAGGTATCCGTGCCGTGTTGAACTACGGGCATACTTTCGGTCATGTTGTGGAGAATGAGACCAACTATACGACCTACCTGCATGGTGAGGCGGTGGCTATCGGAATGGTGATGGCAAACGCTTTGGCTGTGGAACTTGGTATGATGAGCCAGGCTGAGGCAGATGAGGTCAAAGCGGTGCTTGATGGGGCCGATCTTCCTACCGATTACCGTATTGAGGATGTCGATGCTTTCTATGAGCACTTCTTCCTCGATAAGAAGAGTGCGAACAATCGCATCAAGTTCATTCTTCCAAGAGGGATCGGTGGACATGAGATCGTACAGGATATCGATGAAGCGGTCGTGAAAAAAGTGCTTGGCATGTTCGGAGAGAGATAATGCGGCGTCTACTTCTGCCTCTTCTTTTTGTCACGGTGTCACTGCTTGCGCAACCGGGTGTGCAGAATACGAGTGTCGCACCTGCTACGGCTGAGTCCAATACGACCAAAAAGAAGAGTGCGCCCAAGATACCGCACTACCTTCTCGAAGAGAAGAAACAGCTCGATATCGACCTTAAAGAGAACAATATCTGGTCGAAGATCTACAGTAACTACCATATTTACAAAGAGCTCAAGCGTGAAGAGGAGGCGATCGATAAAAAGATCGCCCAACTTCATAAACTCTCCAAACGCCGCCGTTTGAACAAGGCGCAAAAAGAGGTGCTTGAGTCGCTGGAGAATAAGAAGAAGGTACTTCAAGGGAAATTGCAACTTCTTAAAGAGTATGAGAAAGACCCTTTCAAGAAGTTCCTGACCCCGCCTAAAATAGGGACGGTTCCTTCTGTGGGGAACCCTTTTGCCGTGATATCGGCACTCTCTTTCCAAGAGAAGCTCAAGAACGATCAAAAAGAGTATAACAGCCGTTATGAGTCTATCAAGAGTGTGATGCAGCAGCTTCATGCCAAGGAGAAACTGCTAAAACAGCTGATCGCGCTCGATCCTAAGAATAAAGCGTACCAAACGGAGCTGGAGACGGTCAAGGATCAGATCAAGACCTTTACGCCGGTGATCGAGATATTCGAGACGACCCAAAGCGTCTATACCAAAAAGATCGATGAGATCAAGCTCAATTTACAAGCGGAGATCAAAAAAGAGATCGAAAAAGCGACGACGATCGGTATTATCATCCTGATATTCCTTGTACTGGTCTTTTTGATCAAGTATCTGGTACGACGCTATATGTCCGATAATGAGCGTTTCTATACCATCAACAAGTTCCTCAACTTCACCTTTTTCACGCTCTTGTTGCTGACACTCCTCTTTGCCTATATCGAGAATGTCAGTTACCTTGTTACCATCCTTGGGTTCGCCTCTGCGGGTATCGCCATTGCGATGAAGGATTGGTTCATGTCCATCATGGGGTGGTTTGTCATTATCATCGGTGGGGCGATCCATGTCGGGGACAGGGTGAAGTTCGTGCGTAACGGAATGGAGTATGTGGGGGATATCGTCGATATCTCACTGCTTCGTATGACCATTCAGGAGGATGTGACACTAACGACCTACATGAAGAACCGTAGGGCGGGGCGTATCATCTTCGTACCGAACAACTTCGTCTTTACCGATATGATCGCCAACTACTCCCATGCAGGGCTTAAGACCGTGTGGGACGGAATAGACTTTGTCGTGACCTTTGATTCGAACATCAACAAAGCGACCTCGATCGCTAAAGAGGTGACAAAGAAGTACTCTAAGGGATATACCGATATTACACGTAAACAGCTCAATAAGCTAAGAAGTCAGTACAGTATGAAGAACACCAATGTCGAACCGCGAATCTTCGCCTTTATCGATACGAACGGGATGCGTATCTCGGCGTGGTACCATACCAATGCCTATGCGACATTGACACTAAGAAGTACGATCTCTACAGAGATCATTGAGCGTATCCAAGCCGAAGAGGATATTCGGCTGGCTTATCCGACACAATCTATCTATATCGATAAGGATGTGCGTAAGCCGCAAATGCCTGAAGGGCTTGAAGGGGAACAGGCATGAAAAAGGTCTTTTTCAAAACATTCGGATGTCGTACCAACCAGTTCGATACGCAAGTGATGATGTCCAAGCTCAAAGACCACCAGCTGACACAAGATGAGCTTGATGCAGAAGTGGTCGTGGTCAACTCTTGTACCGTAACCAACGGTGCGGATTCATCGGTGCGTAACTATATCTCTTCCATTAAGCGTAAGAACCCTCAAGCACGGGTTATCTTGGCAGGTTGCGGTTCTCACTCCAAAGGGGAGTCGCTCTTTGAAAGCAAGAAGGTCTTTGGGGTCATGGGGCACTCTGAAAAAGAGAAGATCAACGAGATACTCAAAAGAGAAGAGCGCTTTTATGAGATCGGAGACCTTGCACATGTCGATTCGACCATTGTCGAGGAGTTCGTAGGTAAAAGCCGTGCCTTCATCAAGGTGCAGGAGGGGTGTGATTTCGCCTGCTCTTACTGCATCATTCCTGCGGTTCGCGGAGGGGCGCGCTCTCACCGTGAAGAGACTGTCCTAGAGCAGATCAGGAAGCTTGCCGCCAATGGATTTGGAGAGTTCATCTTAACGGGTACCAACGTCGGAAGTTATGGGAAGGACCACAACACCTCTATGGCGGAGCTGCTTAAGAAGATCAGTATGATCCGTGGGGTCAGACGTATCCGTATCGGGAGTCTGGAGCCCATTCAGATCGATGATGCCTTTATGGAGCTTCTTGATGAGCCATGGATGGCAAAACATCTGCATATCGCACTGCAACACACATCGGACAAGATGCTTGAACAGATGAACAGACGGAACCGCTTTGAGAGTGATATTGTGCTGTTTGAGAAGATCGCATCGCACGGCTATGCGCTTGGAACGGATTTTATCGTCGGGCATCCGGGTGAGGATGAAGCTGCATGGAAAGAGGCGATAGAGCGTGTTAGGATGCTGCCTTTGACCCACGTGCATGCCTTCTCCTACTCCAAGCGTGACAATACCGCATCGGCACAAATGAAAGAGATCGTCCGCGGGGATATTGCAAAAGCAAGGCATAGAGAGTTGACCGCACTGGTCAAAGCGAAGAACTACGCCTTTAGAAGAGATCACAACAGCAACCTTGAAGTGCTGCTTGAGAATGGGAAGGATGGGGTCTTTTACGGCTTCGATCAATACTTCAACCGTGTCGAGGTGACAAGTAGCGAGGAGTTGAGCTCGAACTGGGTACTCCTGAACGATGTGGAGGTCAAAGAAGATGGCAACTACGCAACGCTCTAGTATGAAAAAGAGGTTCGTCCTGGAAAAACCGATACGTATCATCATTGCATTGACAGGTGTATTGATACTGCTTCTGGTGTTTGCTTTCATGCGTGATACGGCAAAGCTCATCGGGCATAAAGAGGCGAATGTACTCTATACGAAAGATCGTATTAAAAAACTTGTCCTTGATGGAGAATACCTCTACTTGATGACAAAAGACGGCACTTATAAGGTCTACAAGGATGCCATTAACCAAAACGCTTTCTTCTCCAAATATCCTGTCGAGGTGAAAGAGGATCCGCTCGTTTGGTACGATCTTCTGTCACTTCTACTGTTTGCCGGTGCGATCTTCTACCTGTTCCGTTTTCTTAAAGAGAGCCGTACCCAGCAGCTTCAACAAGTAGAGGCATTGCAAAGCAATACCTCCCAGACCCAGCACTCCCCGATACAGGCGATCCGTTCTAACGTGACATTTGATGATGTCGCGGGTATCAAGGATGTCAAAGAGGAGCTTGAGGAGATCATCGATTTCCTTCGTGATCCGCAAAAGTACCGTGAACTCGATATCCGTCTGCCAAAGGGTGTGTTGCTTGTAGGCCCTCCGGGTGTCGGAAAGACACTCATCTCCAAAGCGGTTGCTGGAGAGGCGGGTGTACCGTTCTTCTACCAAAGCGGTGCATCGTTCGTGCATATCTATGTGGGTATGGGGGCAAAGCGTGTCAGTGAGCTCTTTGCCAAAGCCAAGCAGATGGCACCGAGTATCATCTTCATCGACGAGATCGATGCGGTCGGTAAAAGCCGTGGAGAGTTCCGTAACGATGAGCGAGAAGCGACGCTCAATCAGCTCTTGACCGAGATGGACGGTTTTGAGGAGAGCTCGGGGGTCATCGTTATCGGTGCGACAAATAAAATAGACGTACTCGATGAAGCGTTGCTAAGAGCAGGGCGTTTTGACAGACGTATCCATATTTCACTGCCTGATTTGGAAGATCGTATCAAGACGCTTGAGCTTTACCTTGCCCATAAGCCTCATCATGTGGATATCGAGCATGTGGCACGTATGACAGTGGGGTTCAACTCCGCAGCACTTGATACCCTGACCAACGAAGCGGCGATCCATGCAATGCGCGAAGGAAGAAAGGTCGTGGAGACTTCCGATTTTGAAGCGGTCAAAGAGAAGGTGCTATTAGGAAAGCGTAAGATACTCAGCTTTAGTGACGAAGAGCGACAGATACAGGCACGCTACCAAGCGGCAAAAGCGGTGGTGGCAACGTGGCTTGACGTGGAGTTTGAGAAGATCGGTATCGTTACCACCCGTTTTGTGACCCAAGAGCATGAGATACTCTCCCGTTCGGCACTGATGAACCGTATCAAGGTCTATTTGGCAGGAAGTATCGCTACGCAGATGCATTATCATGAGCAGTTCACCAATGCCGGAGAGGATATCCATCAGGCAAAAGCATTGGCGCATAAAGCGATATATGAATATGCCATGAGTGAGAATTTCACCATCTCTCCCACAGAAGAGGAGTCTTTGCTTCAAATGGCGATTGCGGAGCTTAAAACACTGCTTAAGCAGTTGGAGCCGGCAGTTGAAGAGGTGGCGGCATATCTTTTGGTATCGGAGAATATAGAGCGTGAGAGATGCAGGAGGGTACTTCTTGATCTATTTTAACGGTTTCTCTCTCCAAGGCGAAGAGGCACTTTTTCATACGTGGTTGGTAAAGGGGGAACATACGGTTGCAGGATTCAGCTACGGCGCGCAG
>Ga0256843_1002521_pt1 | contig 13289 bp, 12 predicted proteins | sample AlvinellametaG_FD_191572 | JGI IMG/M metagenome (GOLD analysis project Ga0256843, IMG submission 191572) | Pompeii worm associated microbial communities from hydrothermal vent at the East Pacific Rise, Pacific Ocean - Alvinella | ecosystem: Host-associated > Annelida > Integument > Unclassified ... | reverse complement strand
GTGCGGGCAGGATGAGGCCACCGACCAGGCGAATGAAGAAGAAAATAATGAAACCAATGGCACGACGGGAGGATTTGATAAATCTCAATGCGGAACGATTGTGAGTATATTTGACCCACGATGCAGTAGTGGAGCTGGCGGCGGTGGAGCTGGCGGCGGTGGAGCTGGCGGCGGTGGAGCTGGCGGCGGCCACACCCCCACGCCCAAAACAATAGACCCAGTAACCAGCTTGCAGTCAAATGTTTGTGATGTCGATGAGCTGGACTCTTTGACTGCAAAGAAGAAAAAGAAAATAGATGACGTACAATGCTCGAAGAAGGGACTCAGAGGTAAAGAGCTTTATCGAACCGACGGTGGAGCGATAGCAAAAAAAGCCAAGAGTAAGCCGTCTTCATCGACCGGGGTAGCTTACTCAAATATTGACGTGCCGACACTCTTCCTGAAACAGTATGCGCTTAAAGTGTTGGGTACGGACGACGAAAGGGCACTGTCATTGCCTAAGACCCCAGCCGATGCAATAGAATCTATGGACGGCGCTGCGATGTTTGAGGCATCAAAAAGAATTAATCACTATGATTTGGAGAACAAAATTATAAAGAAATTGACCCCTAAATTCGCAGCGATATCGGCAAGTTCTATTAAAGAGTATGAAAAAAAAGAAAAACAGGAGTTTGATAAGTGGCGGAAAAATGATAAAGATCTAAAAAAAGCGTATAAGACATCTGTAGCCTCTGTGAAGATGCGCTACTCGCATTGGTTTGCACTCCAAAATAAAAAACCAAGTTTTATCTTTGATGTCAGCGAAGAAATGGCGAAGAAGATATCTCTGAAAAATCAAAACGCGTTCCGGTTCTCGGCTCTTATGCAGATGGAGGAGGGCACACAGATGAGAGCGAAGATAGCCCGAGAGATCCAGCGCAACAAGGAGCTGATTGATATCAGTGTCCAGCGAGCGTATGCTGCCGCTTCGATGTTTAGGCAGGATATTGCGAAGAAAGAAATCGACGACATGCTCAAGGCGATCGATACAAGCATTAAATAAGGGGAGGGAATGAGCGCAGAAACAGTGAGAAGTCATGCCGGGATGAAAGCAGAGCAGAAAAAGTACATGATGCACGAGTATTTATATTCGCTACAGAAGAGGCGGAGGCTCATACCAGTATACATTTTTCTGACGAAGGAGGGGCTGTGGCTCCTTGTCGAGGCGTATGTCCTTTTTTCTGTGTTCCATGCCGGCACTTTTGGGCTGCTTATGTTCCTCCTTTCGTTTTATTTGGTGTGGAAATTCCGCTTCCCATATTTTTACCACGAGAGGAGACACCTCTGGCTTTGCAGGAAATTTAATGCTTTTTTGCAATACAGCGATTATTCTTTTGGCATCGAGCCTTTGGATATCAAAGAGATTGTAGAACAGGAGCTTGAATAATTAATGCTATACTTCTTGCAAAAAGAAAGGGGTGACAATGACAATGGATGTGAGGGAGTGGTCTCCCAAAAAAGACATAACATCTATATTTTATGATCTCCCAATAGAAGACGTTGCCGAGGTATTGGGGGAGGAATACGATAAGAAATACGAGATGCCCCCACAGATAAAAGAGGGTGGGGATCTTGATGCTTTCTTTGAAGATATTTTGAGACGGCGTGTTGATGCAAAGCTTCGGGATGAGCTCACCTTACTGAATAGCAAATATGCCACACTAAAAGAGCGCACCACCACATTACTCCAGCGCAAGAAAGAACTCCTTGGAATAGAAAAACCAGATGAAGGCGAGAGAGCCGCGATACATATTGTTGAAGAGGTCGAGGCGAGCCTCGTGAGCGAAATAAAATCGGTTTCCTCGACCGCAGCAAAGGCGTTAAAGGATGGTGCTAAGAGGGTCAAGGAGGAGGAAAATAAAATATCAATAAACCGAATCCGAGACATTATTGAAAAGATTGACCTTCTTATCAAGAGGGCAGATTCTCTTATAGAGAAGATTGAAATAAAGATGGGGAAGGAAGAAGCGATAATAGATGACATTACGGATACGGAAGAAGTTGTTTCCGCTATGCCTATCAATCCCAAAGCGGACAAACGCCGCGTAACTTCCGGAGATGAAGGAGTTGTAACGGATGCTATGCTAGTAGAAGAGTTCAACGGAGAGCGGGAGCGCGAAGAGAATAGACCCCCTCCTGCCCAACCTGAAACAATCAACATGGAGGAGGATACTCATTCTTCCCCACAGGATGAAATTGACGCTGCTTTCCATGAGGCAACGAGCGAAGAAATATTTATGCCAATGGCACCATAAAGGGAAATTGTCGTGACAACTTTTGAAGAGACAGTATTGAAAAAATTCGATGCCTTAGAAATGGGCTTATCCGCAGCAAAGGAAGAGAACGAAACACTGAGGAGCATGATGGACTCTCTATTGAGGGGGGCGAGTGAAGCTTTGATATCGGAAATACAAGGAATCCAAAGCGGGCTGACCGGGGAGGAGAAGTACGCCTCAGCAGAAAGAGCTGTTAATTTGCTTATATCACTCTCCCCTCGAGGAGAGACGGGGGTACGAACATCGTCGCCCAAGTTCCTATTTCATGACAAAGATAAGCAAGAGATATTAGAGGCTATAGGCGCTCTACGGGAAGAGCTCGGGGTTAAAGATGGCAAACTCTTTCCCTTGGTAAAATCAAGTTCAGAAAGGGTTGATAAGGTCATAGAGCGTCTGGATGAAATTGATGAGGGAATTGGGCACGCATACGGGAATTTGGTTGAAAAGATGCAGTCGAGCCGTGATGCGATCATGAGCAATAGCAATAGCAACGCCAGGGAAGCATGGAGACCCATGGGAGCCGGAATGTGACCTGCCAAAAGATTAAAAGGAATACAAATGTCAATAACGAAAGCACCCGTGTCGAGAATATCCAAGGATGAAATGCCACCAGCCAGTGCGAGCGATAATTACCAGCCCTTCAAGTATGCCAGTCGGTGGGGTGGCGGAGATCTGGATATCATAAAGGATGGGCCGCCTGTGCCAATTCCGGGAGAGAGAAGAGTTGGTTTTATTGGAAGAGAAAGATTGGGCGAGAATGATTATTTCCGTCTGCGCTTTTCTCTCCCGTCCGAAACAGTGGAACAGATGAGAAGAAGCGGTCGGCAATTTGATGTGCAGCGTGAGTATAATAAGCTGGGGAGGGCTTCCCGTTTTTTGCCAGAAACCGCTGAATCATCAAGGCAGGGAATCACTGGCGAGAAGAGACTAAGCAATGAGGCTGTCCGAACTGCAAACTATGGCTTTACATTAAGCAACGCAAATGGCATGCAAGCGAATATTGCTGCTGTTCTAATTGCAAAAATCGAAAATGACCGCGATATCAAGAGCACTTTCGAGGACTTTTTCTCGGAAAATGGGCGATGGAAGGACGCTGGCCCTTCTGCGATAATGGAGGAGGTGAATTATCGGCTAATGGGGATGAGGGGAAGAACCGACCCTCAGTACAGAGTTCTACTCAAGATGATGGAAAAGTTCGGAGAAATTAGTAAAAAGCAAAAAGACTTTGAACGAGCCAGAGCAAAATCGTTCCTGTCAGGAATTGATGCGATGCACGAACGGTACGTTAACGATCTGCTTGGGGCACACAATACCGACCTTGCAAAAAATACCCCAAAGGCAAAAAAAGCGATATTGTCTAGTATGAGCACTATTCTGAAAGATGCCCAAAGCAGCTCTAGTGATAATTATTATGACCCCGAACAAAAAATTGGTTCTTACGTCTTGGGGAAATTGGACGACGCGATGATTGAGGGGAGGAGCGTGGATAACGCATTCTATGTTATTCGGGAGGCCATCGAAGAATCGGGCGGGAATTTTGGGGATAAGACTTTCAGGGAAATAGAAAAAGGATTGGCATCGATCCAACTTATTGAAAAAGATTTCGCAGATTTCTCAAACAGTGCGATGGCAGATAGCACAAAGGCCGTCGAGAAGCTCCACTTGTCAACAGACGAGCTACCGGCAGGGATTTTGGCTGCACTGGCTAATCCTGAGAGCCTGGATAAATTGATTGATCAGGAGCGGGAGGATATCGAAAAAGCAATCAATTCGGCGATTGAGCAATCCTTGTCTTCTGTCGATAGATTCTTGGTTGATGAGGATTTCATACAGGAAAAGAGACGTGAGCTTGAGGAACTTCTTGGGCGCCACCGCGACCAATTTGAATACTTGTATAATCCAAAAAAAGACGAACTGGATTCCCGCAGAAGGTACTCAGCCGAAAGTGTAATGGGTAGTGCAGAAACTCACGATGTGGCAATTGGAATACTACGGGATGCTTTTTATTTGACGGCATTAAGAAGTTATGACCATAAAACTATCGCGGGCATAGTAAAAAACAAACAGGCCGAAAAAGAGATTCTGCTATCGTCTCTTGATCCCAAGATTGAGAGAATGCGCCCAAAAGAAGGTGAGGTGAACGATTTATTTAATGGGTATCTTCTACTTGAGAAGGCATCCTCATCCGAAATGGCCGAAAATGAGATAATGGAGATCATTAAAAGCGACATATTCACAAACGGTAAAGCATATAGTGTAGAGGAGTTATCGACGATCTCGACAATCGGAATAGAAATGTCGGAACTGGCCTTGGAGTCGCAGCAGGAAAGAGCATTTGGAGCGCTAAAACCGGATGATTTATCCTTATCTATACAGGAAATGGGCTATTTTAACCACGCGAGCCGAATGGAAGAAAAAATACGGCCTTCGTGGAAAAACCTTGGGGGAATTCTTCAAGGAAACGAGGTACTGGCGAATTTTGTCACCTGCCTTGAAGGGGCAAAGAACCCAAAGACAAGCGTAGAGACTCCATCATCAATGGCCGCTGGCTGTATATCAAACTTTGAAAGAGATCTGGATCAGTTAAGTGAAGAGGCGAAAAAGGGCATATCGCAGGCGAATAACGCCATCCTTGTGTTTAACCCAGTTTTGAGCTTATTGGTGCTGAGAGTGATTATCGCGGATGCTCTTGCGCTTGAGGCAAAGAAGGACATGCTGCGTGTAAACCGAGAGGTGGCAGAGAATGTAGGATACATCAATGACGCAGAGGATCATAAGACCTCTGCCGCCCGCCGCCTCCTTGTTGCTTCTGAAGAGCTAGGGGTCGCAGGGATTTTTGTCGGGGATGGGGCTGCAAGTTCGGTGGTCAGCGCCGCAGAAAAAGAATCCGTGGCTAAGGATCTGATAAAGACAAAGGATGTAGGTAATCTTTCTTTTGCTTTAGACAGAAGATATTCCAATCTTCTATCCAAAGCTGTGACCGCCGAGGTAAAAGAAGAGGAGGCTCGGTCGGTGGAGCGATTAAGAACACTTAATAATGAACTCCTGTCTCTACAGGATAAGATCCGGCGGGGGGAGATCGCCGATGAAGAGATAAGAAGGATAGAAGAGAGAGTAAGAATCCAGGAAGAACTCATAGCGGAAGAGGAGCGAAAAGCAAATGAACCACAGCACGGGAACACAATCATAAGCGCAATAATTGCGGGGGGTATAGGCGTAGGGGCGGCGATAAAGGACGGGGGAAATGACGCACGATTGGCGACAATGAAAGCCCTTCATTCATACAAGGAATCTTTGTATGAGATGATCATTGAGGGGGGAGAAGATGGGGGAGAGATGGGGGAAATCGAAAAAAGCAAGAAGATAATCGATGCAATCCGCAAGGAAGTCTTGGGGTCGAGTGAAACCGCAGGGGAGGTTATTGATAGTATAGTGAGGGAGAAAAGCGGGAAAGGTCTTTCCCTTGTTACGCTATCGGATATCACTAGAAACGGCCTTAAAAAGGATGGGATAAAATCTTTGATGGACAGGGAATTTCCAGAACTCAGCACAGAGGCGCGAATTGGAATGGGGGGTAAAATAGCCCAATTTATTGATATGCAGGAGAAGATCCGCTCCGGTGGGGTATCAAATGTGGACTTAAACGGTATCAGTAAGTATATGGGGAGTGTAGAGAAAGCCTCGCCTAAAATTAAAAAAGTATTCAGCAGCACAAATTCATTTTACGCTTCTATTGCTTCCTCCTCTAGCGGGAAAAGCTATGTGAATGGAGGGATGGGGCTGAACGGTTACGCGGTCATGAAAGCAAATGAGGCGGAGGAAAAAGGAGAGTATGGAAAGTCGTACGCATATCTGAGTGCAATTTCGAGTAACGCTTCATTGAGCCGGGAAGCACAGCAGCATATTGCACAAAATGCAAAAACGATACAAGAGGCGAACATGAGAGCCACTAAAAGGCAGGGCGAAGCCTTGCGAAATGGGAACACGAAAAAACCATCTCCGGGGGTAAATCTGTAATGAGCGAAGATAGAATTGTTGCAATAAAGCGGGCAGAAAAGATACTCGAAGGAATAAGGAAAAAACTAAGATCTGAGGAGGGGGGCAACATCGACAAGATAATGCTGGCGTTTTCTGAAAGATTTAGAAAAGAGGGGATCACTCCCCCCCCGATCGACCAAGTTGAGGCACCAGAATCCGGCAGGGCTGTTATGACGAATCGAAAATATATAATTTTCAATGCGGGGGGCGAGTACATTGTGGGGGAGAATACCCACAAAAAAAGGTTTGGAGAGGATACCAAAGATGCTGTAGAAAAAATAAGTTCGGCTATTGCACTAGACACAGAGGAGGCACTTGATGATAGATACAGGGAATTATTTGATTATATAGTAGACAATGGTCTACTGTCATACAAGCCGTTTTCATCTGAGTTCTTTGGAAATCGTGCCGTCGGAATTATAAAAGGGAACGACGCGATAAAAAAGTCATTCAAAGACACCTTTGGAGAGAGCCCAACGAAAAAGGCATACAAGGAAATTGGGTTTGAGCGGATGCGAGCGTTCTTAGACGACACACATTCTGCAAACTTTTTTACTCCTTTTGTTGAAGGTGGTGGATATTCTTATGAAATTGGGTATCAACTGCGGCTGGGCAAGGATGCCCCGCAACTCTATGATGTAGAGGATGCCGTGAAGGAATACCGTTGGTTCAAAACACTCCAACACGTCGAAGAGCTAATGATGACCCCCATCAAGGCCGCAGAAGGCAACCATATAAACGTGGGAGAAGTTGCTCGAGCGTCGCGCCTATATCAGGAGGTGTCTTTTGCGATCGATGAGGTCGAAAAGGCGATACAAGGAATACAAAAAGAGAGAATTTTTTACAACAAGTCCTTTAAAGGCAACGTATTGTCGAATAAAATGGTACAATTCTCATGCGACAGCAAGAAATGTGCCTCCGCAAAAGAGCGGCTGGCAAAAGTTTCTGTCGATAATAATGCTCTTCTGCGGGCAGATGATGCCCCTGGGTTAAAAGTCGAAATAAGCAGGAGTGTAAAGCTATTGGGCATCAAGGGCGACTTTGGGAGTGCAAAAGTTTTAATCCAGCAAATGGAAGACATCCAAAAAAGAGCTGTAAAAAAGGCACACGCAAATGAAGAAAAACCTAAATCTGACAATTTTGTTCATCTCTAGTCTCTTTTTCCTGAATGGGTGCTCCGGAGAGGACATAGCACCTTCTCCGGCACCGGACAGAACAGTAAGTAGGGCACACATAATCGAGACAGAGCGAAGTATAATGAGGGATGAGGCCGACCAACGATCTATTAAGCCGCATACACCATCCGTAAGACAGATGCAAAGAGACTTTCAGCGGGATCTTGACAGGGCAATGAAAGATTTGGAGAAAACCAAGAAAGACAAGAGAAGAGTGCATCATAAGAAAAAGCACCCTTTAAAGAACGCACACAAGCCTCAGCCAAAGAACTCATCCATAAAAAAATACTATTAGGAGCTGCTGTGGAAGATTTTGAAGAGAGCAAATTCTACACCGTTAAGGATACAGCATCGATGCTTGGTGTGTCTAGGCAAACCGTCTACCATGCAATCCAACGAGGGGATATCGAGGAGGGGGAGGTTGTGGTGAACGCATCGCCAGGAGGGGCTGGTCGTCCTGGTAGGCTTATAAAAGGAACTTTTATATCCCGATATACAAGGAACACTTCTTTCAACCCTGACGATGTTGATGATGACAGGAACACGCTGGCTGTCATAACATCAAAATATTATTTGGTATATCAAGCCTTGGAAGCAGAGCTCTTAAGAACAGCCAAAATCACTTATGACGAAAATGACTTGTTCAGGAATCAAGCCTTAATAGACGGAATTATCTTGGGACGGTGTTTGGACGTGCTATCACGAGACAATGAAATTGTGCTTGAGGACGGGGACAAAAGGGCGGTATCCCGTGCCATCAAAAAATTCTCTTTCGTATCAAGAAGAATTGCACTCCTCGTAAAGGTATCGCTGGGTGCGATATCGCAAGACTACACAGGGGGAGCAGCATGACAAGAAAAACAATCATCCTTTTGTTGGTCATTTTAATGACAGCTCCGTTGTCTGCTGCCTGCCCGGGATGCGCCCCTTGGTGGAGTAAACTTGCCTCTGCGGCCAAAACGATAAAAATTAAATACATCAAAACGGACAAATCAATCGCAAAATACTATGCAAAAAATATCCTCCCGTTGGATGCAATGATGGCCGCCGTAGAAAGAAAGGTAGCAGTTACTACAGAGCAAACTATGTTTATCGAGACTCAAGTGCTGACGAGAGCCATGGAACTATCATCACAATACCGGCGATACAGGGTGATAGAACAAACAAAAAACAAGGAGTAAAAGAATGAGAAAGCAAAGACGAAATATGATAGTCAGCGCAGGGCTTCTTCTGCTGTCTGCACAACAAATAGCCGGAAACGAGCTGGCTGATGCGTTTGATGAGGGCATAATGTCGTCACTGAAGGTCATCAAATATGAGAAGCAGGCAAGGGCAAAAAACGTTCAAGAGGGTCGCTTCTGCCTTTCAATGAGGGGAAAAGGAAACAAGGAGCCCAATAGCTTCGTTGCCATAAAGCTGGAGTCTCTTGGACTCATGCTCGGGACAAATCCCAGTTACTACAGAACAGGTGACAATCATCGCATTATGTGCCTCTTTAGGGCTGAAAGTTACAAGGAGGCCGAAGAGAGATTGAGTGGAATCCGAGAAAAAGGGATGGGCGCGGTTGACCGATACTTCCCGCATATTGTAAAAATCAACTCAGGCGATACAACGCGGATCATACCCGCCCTGGGCGAGCTTTATCAGGATGAAAGTAAAACGGTAATAAGTCTAAGCGAAAAAATAGCTCGGCTTAAAAAGGAGAAATTCGCCGCCGAGAATGAGCGGGCAAGAATACGAGAAGCATTCTCTCTACTTATAAGCCAATCAAAGGATCTCCTTGGCGGGAAGGCCGGAATGTACGGGGAACGGACACCCCCTGATAGTGACAAGAAGGGGGTCACGTCAATTATTGTGCCGAAAGAAAAGAATGGTAGAGCGATAGATATGTTGGTGATCCCTCACAATGGGGAATATGTACGCTTTGTAGATAAAGACAAGAACGTGACTGTTGTAGGGAGAAGCGGTAGTAAGGTTCTTACGATCAGGAAAGGGGATAAGTAGATGCCTGCCGCCGCAACCCCTCCCGCACCATTAGTAAGCCCACTGACTGGACTTATCACAAATCTCGGATCGGCAACGCTTCCGGAATTATACACCATGGCAATCTTTGGGATTGGGGCGTTATTAATATACATCGCGCCCTTGGTTGTCATCATGGGATGGGAAGCGCGGCAGGCTAAACAAGCTCAGGGCGTTACAACCGTCGCGCCCTATGTGATGAAAGCGATGATTTATTCAATAGGATGGACGTTATTTGTGACGGCTTTTTTCGTCTTTCCGCTGATTATGGTAGGGGGGACAGACAAGGCAAACCCTATTTACGGCATTTGGTCTTTCTTTCATGTTGACTGGCTCGATGCCGGGATATTAAGCTCTCTGGCTGCCGGGGTCGGCGGGTCGGTTGCCGATCAAAAAACTGCTCAGGCTATCGCCATGATAATGATGGCATCACGAATGGCTTACACGTTGATGTTGATGGGTTTCCTGTTCATAACATTTTCGTTCGCATCAACAATTACTGGAACAAAATACAAAAGCCAGAATGATGCAATGGACTTTGGATTTATAGGAAGCTTCGCAATTACTGCGTTAACCAGCATAGTTGCGTACAATGGGATACTTGCAGTAACGAGTAATACGCTGGAAAGCTGTGTAAGCTTCGGAATTGCAACAGGAAAGATTACGGGCGGACCGATGGCCGGCAACCCAACCTTTGATGTGGGGAAGGATATTGCCATCCTAGTGGTTGCCGGATTAAATTCTGTTTTGGCCTCTATGCCATAACACAAGACCAGGGCGAGTCCCTGGGAAAACAAAAATGAGGAGCAAAAGAATGAGAAGAAGTAATATAGTGATGATTGCGGCTACAGTGATGATGTCGTCGATGTCTTATGGCAAAACAGCCGTGATTGGAAATCCGGGGGCGCTAAAAGAAACGCAAGTTGAAAGACACTTTTTCCGGAAAGGGAAGAAGGTCGGATACAAGCTTGGTTATAACGCGGGATATGCAGCGGGTATCAAATTCGCCAAGAAAAGACTCGACAAATACAAAGGTCGCGTAGCTGCGATGGAAGCGGGAAAGTATCTCTCCAGGAGGGCAAAGATAACACCGCCCCGTCTCTACCAGAAAACAACGCCCGATGGTGTCAAGGTCGTAGTGGGGGGGTGCAAAATTGAAAAGCAATTAACTACGAAAGAGATACTGTCTCTTCCCGTTTATGATGGACAAGAAGAAGGGGCAAGAGAGTATAAGGCAAGTCGGAAAACCCCGGATTACAGCAACCCGTATATGGAAGGAAACAAAAATGTGATCAGCAATGGTATTTACCTGCCAGGAGTAGATCCTGCACCCAAAGAGTCCTCTCTGGGTGGAGATGAAGTAAGCATGGTCAAGAAGGCTTTTCCGGACACAGAATTTTACCGAACTCTTTTCCGTCGGACAGGCGTTATGTTTTCAATCGTGTCAGGAAACCGGATAAATGTTACTTTCCGATCCGAGCGAGATGCTGCCAGCTTTATGGCGAGGCATGAGCTTGAACCAGGTGTTGATAGCAACTAAGGCAATAGAATGGAAATTGTTTGCCCCTCACATCTTGCCCCCATCCTGATTAGAGGTGGGCACACAATTATTGATAACGAGGACAGGGCTGCGGTTTCTGCCGCAAAAATAGCGGTCATTGACCCCTCTCCGAGAGCTGCCGCATGGCTCATGTTTAAAGGATACCCTCGTCACGGCAAGAAGATACACCTCTGGCGCCCTTGGGAGCCGATAGGGGTGTCGGCGCAGCAAACGGTGGACGAACCCCTATTCTCTCGCCTGATAGAAAAAGAGGAGGAGAGAATAAGGATTGTCGAATCGCCCTATTTGGCTCGTTTCGTAGAAGATGCGCTGCGCTGGGGACAGAAAGAAGATTGTTTCTATAAGATACTTATTGATAGTGAGCTTTTCTTCCCTATTGAGAAAAATGGGTGTATACTCTGTGAAAATAGAAAGGAGCGCAACATAGAGATAAGAGGGGTCGGAAAACCATTTTTGGGAATCTCCCTGTATCTTGACGGAGATAAATTTTTTGGATACTCTCTTGACGATAGTGTGAATTGGATAAATATTTTTGCTCGAGAATATCTCAAAGGATCGATTGAATTTCCTTTTCCAATGTACGAGTGGAGAAAAAGAGACATCATAAGAATTAACGAGAGAGGGAACGCCCTTGATGTCTTTGGGCAAAACAGTATCCGTCGTTTTAGGATAGTTGACGCGGTGATTGGGAAAATCAAGGTACGCGGATACCAATATGTGGAACTCGAAGGAAAATTTAGCGATGAAAAAAACTACATACTTGGCATCGATCCTTGCTCCTGGACTTCCTCTGTGATAGGGGTTGAACCATTCTGGGAGCAGGCCCCCTGGCTTTTGAGCACACTGGCCGCCGGTCGCACCACAGAAAGAGGAGCGTCTGTGCCACAAGAGAGCGGGGGGCCTTTGGTCGAATTGGGTGTCACGGGATCAACACGCAGCATGGAAGTAGTCGAAGATGTATTAAGCGGAGAAAACCTAGACGAAGTAAGCGAGGAACAGAGAACCTCGACTCCCGAAGCCCCCCCTCTCTCTTCCGAAACCAAAGTACCATGCCCCCTATGCAATAAGGGGTATATCGTGGAAAAAGAGGATAAGTTTGTTTGTTCAGAGAGGAAGATTTCCCCGGTCAAGGAATATGGGAAAACGCGTTTCGTAAACAAGGGAGAATGTGGTTTCTGGATCAACAAAAAGCATGGGAAGAATGTAGTTATCGAACTTGATATAGGATACCTTGAAGCCGTGATTGATGGCGGCGCTTTTGTTCCCTCCGTCAACACCCACACCGGAAAAGATGGAGAGGTCTGGGTGTTTTTGAATACCGACAACCAGAGAAATGGAGCGAGATTTGGTTTCAAAGTCACGTATAATTACAAGAAGAAACCTATAAAACTAAGGAGTTTCTGATGGCAAAAAATCGCCAAACTGAGAAGAAAACGAGCGGGATGACCACTCCAATGTGGAAAAGAATCGACGACTTTGTTAAATATAATAGTTGGGCGTTGGTGGCCATGGTTGCCCTGAGTTTTTTATATGTCAGCAGCACGATAGGCGACCTTGCTGACACGGTGGAAAAAACTCTGGTAAAAAACACCAGGTTTATACGAGAGAATATCGGACACCCCATCTTTTTGAGTGCGACAGGACAGGTCGTTGTCGCAGAAAAAACACCACTTTCGTTTTCGGATGCAAGGATAAGAGAATATATACTCAATTCACTCTTTGATAATCTTGTTGCTGGGACGGTCAGGGTTTCAAAAAACTACAAAGTGCAATATTCGGATGGGGATGATATTTTGAAGAGATATAATCGTTTTCGGAATTTTTACGGACGTTTTCTTCATGGAGATCCGTCACAACTAAGGGACTATGCCAAGAATCTATACTTGGCGATAACTGAAGACACCTTGCCGAACTACATCAATGTGGTTGATTCCCACATTAGTAACTATCAAATTAAAAAGGTAGCAATAAATGAGGGGGGAGATGGTCTTACCCACATCTCTGGTATGGCTGTCGGCCACGTAGTTGTTAAGTCATGGATAGCCGACTTGAACCAATGGGACACAAGGGAAACGATGTTGAACATAAGATTCTCAATTGTGGCAGATCCGGCAAAATATGCTGACATTGGGAATCCCTTTGGGTTTTTCTTTACAGACCTAGATATACCTATCACCA
>Ga0256843_1002520_pt1 | contig 13298 bp, 14 predicted proteins | sample AlvinellametaG_FD_191572 | JGI IMG/M metagenome (GOLD analysis project Ga0256843, IMG submission 191572) | Pompeii worm associated microbial communities from hydrothermal vent at the East Pacific Rise, Pacific Ocean - Alvinella | ecosystem: Host-associated > Annelida > Integument > Unclassified ... | reverse complement strand
AAAGGAAAAAGCAAAGAAGCAAACAAAGCCCCTATATAATCAAGAGTAAATACATTTGATATATTGGTCTTTAGAGAGAAACTCTCTTTTAGTATGCGAATAATTAGAGGTATCTCAAATCCCAACATACTACCAATACCAATAGTAACAAGATATAAAAAAGCCTCATAGTTTTTGATATAAGCAAAAGCAAAAAATAGAATAAAAGCAGAAAAACCACCCAGTAGAGCTATTGCAAACTGCAAAATCACAAAGGCTCTCTCTAAATCTCTATCTATAAAACGAGATAACCAAGCCCCAATTCCCATAGATGACATAAAAAGCCCAATAACTAAAGAGAAGTGATAGACCGAGTCTCCAAGTAGATATGAAGAGAGTGTACCATTGAGTAGTTCATATACTAAGCCACTAATGGCTATGAGAAAAGTTCCAAAAAGTAGAGATATCTCTTTTGTTTTTGTTGGTTGTTTCATCTAATAGCCGAAGATATTATCATACCAAGTGATGCTATAATAGATGCTAAAACAATAGCCAAAGCTATATTTCCCTCTTCTGTTATCTTTTTTGTGATTGAGTATTTTGTTACTACCTCTAATATTATAAGTGCTATTATAAATACACCTAGTCCTATTCCTGCGTATAAAAGTGTTTCCATAATTCCTGTCATATTTTTCTCCTAAAAAAATTATTTTCCATAGCTATATCCCCCACTAGTTCCACTACTCCAACTACTTCCTGATGAGTGAGTACGGATACTATGAGAAGTTGATGGTTCTATCGATTTTACCCCTTGGAGTCCTGTTCCATTATAGGTCATATATCCACTCCATAATGTTAGTGAACTAAATATTATCAATACTATCTTAGTCATCCCTCTCCTCCTTTTGGAAAAAGAAAGAGTAGCCCATAACTAAAATAATCACTACAGTAAAAAAGTCCATATAGATAAGCATTACTCCTAGAAGTATTGCCCCAAATATAGCTCCCATAACCTTACTTGTTGATACATTAACATCTATCAAAGAGGAGTATATCAAAAATAGCAATACAGCTATAAATAGTGGCAAGATATATATAAGTCTAATGCTATTTTGAGCAACTGTTATATATATAGAGTTACTAATTGATAGGTCTAATTTTTCTATTTTCATCGTATAGATACCTCTATCTAGCTTTAGATAGATATCAACTCCTTTTGCTCTTCTGTTCCAACTATTACCTAGGTTTTGTTTGATAAAATAGACTTTATCTTTATCTATCTCAAATATTTTTTTGTAATTTTTTAAAATAGTAATTTTATATCCATTTAATATCTCATGAGTTGGACTATCTATATGAATATGAGTTAAAAATGCATCACTATCTATATGAAAAGTGGTCTCTTTGTTAATATTGACTCTATCTTTTAGTACTATATTTTCATTAAAAGATAGTATTATCATTATCAACAAAGTTATGAAAATTGCTACAATACCATAAAATGCCAAAGGTTTTTTCTCTTCAAATTCCTCTTTAAATTTTTCATCTATGGATAGCTTTTTAATATACTGTTCGCTCTCTTTGACATCAAAACTATCATATACACTTCTAGCATCTAGCTTTTTATTATAATAGACCTCTAGTTCATTGTTACTCTTTTCTATGGAGATACTCTGACCTCTAACTCCTTTGTAGTCCCAACATTTTATTTTGTCTCCATATTTGGCGATATAGTTTAACTCTCCTTGAACAAAATCTATAACACTATAGTAACTCTCCTCTTTTAATATATAGTGACCACCTCTAAAAAAGAGGGTTTGGCTCTCCTCTTTTTGCCATTTTCGTAAATCTAAATCTCTAACTCTTCTTGATAGAAAAACCTCTCCATCTTCATAAACTAACCAAGCATATCCATATAGAGGAGAAAATAGTAAAAATTCACTCCATCTATATAGAATATCTTGATAATCTTTATATACAATCCAGCCGATAATAGTCCACTCTACACCATCGATTTTCCCTTTCATTCCAACTTTAAAAGGGGATGGTGGTATAGCTATATTTTTAAATTTAGATAGGATTTTGTAGTTGTTATTTAAATCTATTACACTTTTACAGTAAGCACAAGTAACACTCTGGACTCTACCACCACCAAGCAGACTAAGAGGTGCGTTACAGTTTGGACACTTGATGCTATAGATTTTGCTCACTCATATACTCCACTAATAGAAAATGGGTCAATCCACTCGCCTACATATGTACTTTTTTTATTATCGACAAACTCGACTGTGACTAATGATACTCCACCTTTTGATAGGTGTGCGTATTTGTGAGTATCTCCTATTTTTACAATTTTTGGTAACTCTCCCTCAAAACCTACACACTCTCCTGTGCCAAGTTCGGTTACTATATATTTACCATACTCTTTTCCCACTACCAACTCATCAAAAGAGCTAAAAGGCAAAGGGATATTCATAGGCTTTTCAAGTGCAAAATCCCCCTCATCAATACTGAGCCAATACTCTCTACTATCTTCACCTTTTAAAAACCACTCTTCCCAAAATCCTCTACCATAGCTATATCTAATCTTACCTAGAGGCATATATGATTTTTTCTCTATGATAATAGGCTCTGAGATTTTGATAAGTGAAGGCTCAGGAGATAGAGTTGAGGCTTTCCCTATGAGTTTGACACCATCATCTTCTAAAAATATAGAAGATTTACAAGATGGACACTCTACTAGTTTTGTCCATCTGAAATAGATAGGTAGCTCATCTCCACACTGTGGGCAGTTGATGGTTTTTATAGCTTTTGTATCATAGAGTGGTTTTATAGTTTTGCCTTTTGTTAAAGTTTTGGAAACGGAGACTTCAGTCCCGAAAAGAGCGAAGCTGAAGCTATTAATTTCTAAGTCTATTTTTTTGAGACAATTATACTCAGTTTTTTTTAATCATGCTTTTAATTTTTTTAAAAGCTTCTTGTAAATCTTCATCTTTGCACTCTATCTCAAAATCTCCTGATGCCATCTCACTATAATATGGGATAGTTTGCTCTTTTTTTTCATCTTGGATTATAGTTTTAAATTTTGAGTTAAAGAAAACTACCTTGTTGGCTACCAAAAAGTTACATCTCTCATCTTGCTTTCTCAAAAGGCTTAATATACTCTTTAATAAATCTTTATTATAATTGAGTTCCATTTTGTATCCAGGGTGTCGTAGAGCTACAAATAGCGTATTTTGTCTTATATATACAAATGCTATTGCTTTTTGAAACTTGGGGCTTAATAGAGATATAAACTTCTGATAGCAATAGTGGCTCTGAAGTGATTTAAACTCAGGTAGGTGTAGTATATGCGAAAGTATCGTATTAGCTTTTTTCATGTCTTAATTATAGCATCTTTTTGCTGTTTGGTATTAAATGGGTGTGGTTACAAAGCTGACCCATATTGGGTTGAGAAACCAAAAACAATAAAAAAGGGGGAGTGATGGATAAGTATGATGTACTTATTATAGGTGCAGGGATTGCAGGGCTTTATGCTGCTATGAATTTGCCAGAGAATAAAAAGGTTCTGGTAGTATGCAAAGATATTCCATGGGAGTGTAATACCTTTTACGCACAAGGTGGAATGGTAACAGCATTGGATGAGAGTGATATTCCTCTACATGTAGAAGATACCATGATAGCAGGTGCTTATCACAATAAAAAAGAGGCTGTAGAGATACTTAGTCAAACCTCATTAGATACTACAGCAGATATAATCGCTAGAGGTATGGAGTTTGACAAAGATGAAGATGGAAATATCCTATATACCAAAGAGGCAGCCCACTCAACAGGACGAATAGTTCACGCTGGAGGCGATGCAACTGGGAGATATATGCACTACTTTATGATGGTGCAAAACAAACATAAACTCCAGAGAAATACTCTGGTGTATGATTTGCTTATAGAAAATGGTAGATGTTATGGTGTAAAAGCGTTAGTAAATTATCAACACCAGACTATATATGCTGATGATATTATTATAGCTAGTGGAGGGGTTGGCTCACTATATGAGTACAATACAAACTCAAGAACAGTATCAGCTGATATTCATGGTATCTGTGTTGAAAAAGGCATAGAACTAGAGGATATGGAGATGATGCAGTTTCACCCAACTGTATTTGTTAAAACTCCTTTTGCTAGGAAGTTTTTGCTCACAGAGGCACTCAGAGGTGAGGGGGCTTGGGTTGTTGATAAAAATGGTAGGAGATTTCTTTTTGATTATGATGATAGAGGAGAGTTGGCTAGTCGTGATATAGTTAGCCGTGCTATATTTAATCATAAAAAAGAGACAGGAGAGGATGCTTATCTCGATTTTTCTATGTTTGAAGAGAAGTGGTTTCAAAACAGATTTCCAAATATCACTAGAACTTTTGAGGCTTTGGGGTATCATTTTCCTCATGATAGAGTTCCGATATCTCCAGCTTTTCATTATGCAGTTGGTGGAATTAAGAGTGACTTGGATGGTTGTGTAGAGGGTATAGATGGATTATATGTTATAGGTGAAGCAGCTAGTACAGGAGTTCATGGAGCTAATAGATTAGCTTCAAACTCTCTACTGGAGGGTGTAGTTTTTGCAAAAAGAGCCACACAACATATTTTAGGTAAAGAGCATACTAAACTTAAAATACCAGTTTTTGATAAAGAGTATAAAAATATAGTTCATCAAGAGAAAGATAGAGTCTATAAACACCGTCTGCGTAAAATTATGTGGGATGATATAGGTGTTATTCGTACGAGAAAAGGTCTGCTTGAAGCTAAAAATATTATCTATGATATGAAAAATAGAGAGATAGGACGACTGCTAGAGCTTAGATTAAATACAGCCTCAGCTATAGTAGAAGCTGCCCTTAAACGAAAAGAGTCATTGGGTACTCACTATATCGAAAAGTAACAAATAATCATCTGCTTTCATAAGAATAGAGATGTTTTTGTTACCAAAAGATACGATTGTGCTCTTTTGAATAGTCAAAATTTAATTGTTAGGAAAAATTTTGAATTTCTACTATAATACACATGTATTAAAATTATTATACGGAGTAAATATGCACGACTTACACTTAGCAACCACATGGGTTGGATGGGTATCATTAGCTATATTTGTTATAGGTTATTATTTTATTGCGACAGAGGATAAATACCATATTAACAAAGCAAAACCAGCACTTCTAGCAGGTACTGGTATATTTATGTTAATAGGTTTTTATTTTTCCATTAATGGATTAGATGGAGAAATTCTTGAAAAAGAGGTAGAACATCTAATTGTTGAGATTTCAGGTATCTTCTTTTTCTTATTTGTTGCTATGACCTATATTGAAGCGATGATAGATAGAGGTGTTTTTTCTACATTGAGATATAATTTAGTATCAAAAGGTTATAGTTATCGTAAACTATTTTGGGTTACAGGACTTTTAGCATTTTTTATCTCTCCTGTAGCTGATAACCTTACTACAGCACTTATTCTCTCAACTGTATTAATTACAATAGACAAAGATAACAAACAGTTTTTGGTTCCAAGTGCAATCAATATTGTTGTAGCAGCTAATGCTGGTGGGGCATGGAGTCCATTTGGTGATATCACTACTCTAATGGTATGGGTTGATGGTAAAGCTGATTTTACAGAGTTTTTGTTTCTATTCCCAGCAGCATTTTTAGGATGGGGAGTTACAGCCTTTTTACTTAGTAAATTTATTCCAGATGGTATGCCACCATTTAATAGTTTAGAAGAAAAAGCTACTATTTTAAAAGGTGGAAAAGTGATTATTGGGCTTTTTGCTTTGACTATAACTTTAGCAATTATCTCTCATCAAGCACTTCACTTACCTGCTATGTGGGGGATGATGTTTGGTTTGTCTATCCTAAAACTTTATGTATATATCATGAATCAGAGAAATAGACATAATCCACTAGAAGAGACCAATAGTATTAATGCTTTTAGTTGGATAGCAAAAATCGAGAATGATACGCTACTATTTTTCTTTGGTATCTTAGCAGCTGTTGGTGGACTTCACTTTTTAGGATTTTTGGATTATTTTACAAAACTATATGATGTATTTGGAGCTACAGTTGTAAATATAGCAGTTGGTTTTATCTCTGCTATTATAGACAATGTACCAGTTATGAGTGCTGTACTAAAAGCTAACCCAAATATGGGTACAGGAATTGAAATTCAAGAGCAGTGGATGTTAGTTACTCTAACAGCTGGTGTTGGTGGAAGTCTTATCTCCTTTGGTAGTGCTGCTGGTGTTGGTGTTATGGGTAAACTTCATGGTATCTATACATTTAGTTCACATATGAAGTATGCTTGGACAGTACTTTTAGGTTATATCGTATCAGTTGCTATCTGGTATGTACAGTTTAGTTTGTTGCATATAGGTTAATTTTTACTTTTTTTTGTGGGCTTTTTGCCCACTTCTTACTATTTTCCCTCCTTTTTGTTATTATTGCAACTTATGTAGCATAATAAACTAATATATAGTTATATAATACCTCTGTCAAAAAATAAATTTTAAAAAAAAGGAAAAATTATGGCAGTAGTAGGATTTACAAAATTAGAGGCACTTTTTAGAAAGGCAGCTTCGTTAGATATTCACAAAGAACATGCAAAAGAGATAGTTGATTTTGTTGGCAAAAAAGTATATGACTTGCTTTTAGCAGCTGAACTTAGTGCTAGTATGAATAATCGAGATATTATATTAGAGAGTGATTTACCAATCACAAAGGGTCTTCAAGAGACAATTATTGAGTTTAGAAAGCTTGAAGAGGAGCTACCAATAGAGGATATTTTGGAGCAGTTAACTCACTATCCTGTATTAAAATATGCCTTATCTCCAGAAGTAGAAGCAAATTTACCAGAAATTACAGGAACTATGCTAGTAGTTATGGCAAAAGTTATGAAACATATCAATGAAGATAGTCGTCATGTAACTGCAGAGTTGATAGAAAAATCTAAAGATATTTTAGACCTAACTCTATAAAAAAATTTAAAAAGGATATGTTATGATGAATTATAAATTGTTTATTAATAATAAAGATATAACAGAAAAGTTTGCTAAAACTAGTAAACTTTATGGTATATTATTTATTATCTTAGGTTTAGTGGGAATGTTTTTTCCTGGTATAATGTCTTTAACCTCGGCTGTATTTCTTGGTTGGCTTTTATTGTTTAGTGGTATATTTACTGCTGTTCAAACTTGGCAAGTCAATAAAAAAGATTGGATTAGTTGGTTAAAAAGTTTATTATATATAGTTGTCTCTATATTAATAGTGCTAAATCCATTATCAGGTATTGTTGCTTTAGCTGTTGTATTTACAGCATACTTTTTTATAGATAGTGGATTAAATTTAGCTTTGGCTTTTAGTCTTAGACCAAATGATGGTTGGTGGATAGTACTACTTAACTCTATCTTGTCATTAGCTATTGGTATCTTCTTCTTTTTGGCTATAGGTAATCCATTGAAAACCATATGGCTTGTAGGAATGTTTGTAGGTATTAGTCTATTTTTTGATGGAGTAATGCTACTAACTCTCTCCAGTGCAGCAAAAGAGGATAATAAATAATCCAATTTTCTACTTTCCCACTTTTGTGGGAATATCTTCATATTTTAATATCATCCATATCCCTCTCATTAAATATATTGTATAATTTCAAATCAATTTAAACTTCTACAACCAAAAAGGAAACCATCATAATGAAACAAGTACCAATATTAGTATTAGACTTTGGCTCACAATACACGCAATTAATAGCTAGAAAACTTAGAGAGAGTGGAGTATATTGTGAAGTTGTACCATATCGAGAAGATATAGAGAGTATCAAAGCTAGAAAACCTCAGGGTATTATTCTCTCAGGAGGACCAGCTTCTGTTTATGCACCTGATGCCTATAAACCAGATGATGAAATTTGGGATTTGGGATTACCTATTATGGGGATTTGTTATGGTATGCAACTTATTACTCAACATTTTGGTGGAGAGGTAGTACCAGCTACTCACCATGAGTATGGAAAAGCAAAACTATCTATATCAGAATCTCCAATCTTTAAAGGGATGAGTGATAATAAAACTGTTTGGATGAGTCATGGAGACAAAGCAGAAAAATTACCAGAGGGTTTTGAGGTTATAGGAACTAGTGAAAATTCGCCATATGCAGCTATAGCAAATGAAGAGAAGAAAATTTATGCTTTTCAATTTCATCCAGAGGTTCACCACACAGAAGAGGGTACAAAACTACTTAAAAATTTTGCAAAATATATATGTGGTTGTAGTAGTACTTGGAATATGGGAAGCTTTGCCAAAGAGAAAATCAAAGCTATCCAAGAGCAAGTAGGTGACAAAAAGGTACTATGTGGAGTAAGTGGTGGAGTTGATAGCTCAGTTGTAGCTGCTCTACTGCATGAAGCTTTGCCAAAAGAGCAACTTATATGTGTATTTGTTGACCAAGGATTGCTTAGAAAAGATGAAGCAAAACAGGTTCAAGATATGTTCAAGCTACTAGATATCCCACTAATTACTATCGATGCAAAAGATGAGTTCATGAAAGCTCTAAAAGGGGTAACAGACCCAGAGCAAAAGAGAAAAGCTATCGGAGAGAAGTTTATAGAGGTATTTGATAAAGAGGCTAGTAAACATACAGATGTAGAGTTTTTAGCTCAGGGAACTTTATATACAGATGTTATTGAGTCAGTATCAGTTAAAGGTCCATCAAAAACTATCAAATCTCATCATAATGTAGGTGGATTGCCTGATTGGATGACATTTGAATTAGTAGAACCACTTAGAGAGATATTTAAAGATGAGGTTAGAAAATTAGGGTTAGAGCTTGGTTTGCCAAAACATATGTTAGAGAGACACCCATTTCCAGGACCAGGTCTTGCTATTCGTGTAATGGGGGAGGTAAATGAGGAGGCACTTAGACTTTTAAGAGAGAGTGATGCTATAATGCAAGATGAATTAAGAGCAAGTGGGTATTATAATAAAGTGTGGCAGGCATTTACAGTACTACTCAATGTCCAATCAGTTGGAGTAATGGGAGATAACCGTACCTATGATAACACTGTATGTATCCGTATGGTAGAGTCAGTTGATGGGATGACTGCTACATTTGCTCATGTTCCTCATGATGTATTGGAGAGAATGAGTAGGAGAATTATCAATGAGATTGATGGGATAAATAGAGTAGTCTATGATATCTCATCTAAACCACCTGCTACAATTGAGTGGGAATAGATAGATTTATAGGAGGAGAAGATGATAAAAAATATTGTGGTGGTATCTGTTTTAGTTAGTAGTTATCTTTTTGCTATGGGGAGTAGTATAAACTATGATGAACAGTTTAATCAAGTAGAACAACAAGAGGTAAACTCTAACTCTATAGAGAATGAACTATTTGGATTGAGATTAGATAGTTTTGTTTTTTTGGAAAAAAATGGAAAAAATGTACCAGTCAAAAAAGTAAAGAGAGGTACTAAAGTAGTCTATATTAATAGGGTTCAAAATAATAACAACACTCCAAAACGAAATATTATTATCAAAAATCCTATACCAGAGGGAACAGAGTATGTAATAGGTTCTGCTATCTGTCAAGATGGTTGCACTATTAGTTACTCTACTGATGGTGGTCGAACTTTAATGCAACAACAGAGTAATAATATGATATATAATTATATAGAGTTTTATTTTCCTGTTATAGCACCTCACAAAGAGATTCGTATGGGGTTTAGAGCTATAGTCGAGTAGAATAGCTATGGAACATATACTACTTATACTTATAGCTACTATTACTATATCGACTATTATCAATGTATTTTTAAAAAAATTTGATATACCAACTGTTATTGGTTATATATTTACAGGTCTCATTACTATGCAGATTTTTGATTTTGGTCTGCATTCTCAGGAGACTCTCTCTCATCTAGCTGAATTTGGTATCGTCTTTTTGATGTTTACTATAGGGTTAGAGTTCTCTATAGGACATATGAAATCGATGAAAAGAGAGGTATTTGTCTATGGTGCTTTGCAGGTACTGCTTAGTGGATTTGTATTTACTTTTATATCTCATCATTTTTTTAATTTAGAGGTTAAAAGTGCTATTGTTATAGGTTTTGCCCTAGCACTATCATCTACAGCGATTGTACTCAAAGTTCTAAATGAAAAAAATCAAATCCATTCAGGATATGGTAGAGTAGCTGTTGGGATATTGATATTTCAAGATTTAGCAGTTATCCCTATGTTGTTGATGATTTCTATATTTACCTCTGATAATAGTTCAGTATCAGAACTTCTAATTAGTACACTTGTGAGTGCTATAGTTGTATTTTTAATTCTATTTTTTGTTGGAAAATTTTTTATAGAGAGATTTTTTGACTGGGTCATATCATCAAACTCTGAGGAGATATTTTTAGGTGCTGTAATGTTGACTGTTATAGCCTCATCTGTAGTTGCTGAACTATTTGGTTTCTCTTTTTCTTTAGGGGCATTTATAGCTGGTATGACTATAGCAGAGACCAAATTTAGATATAAAATAGAGGCTGATTTGGTTCCATTTAGAGATATACTTTTAGGAGTATTCTTTGTAACTATTGGAATGCAAATAGACCCAACTATTGTTATTAAATATGGATTTGTAATTTTAGGATTGCTTTTTGCTATTATGCTTATTAAAGCTGTAATTATGTTTTCATATTTAAGATATTTTGTTCAAAATAGAACAGCTATTAAAAGCTCTTTGGCTTTGATGCAAGTTGGTGAGTTTGCTTTGGCTATATTTGCTTTGGCATTTAGTAATGGTTTAATATCTTCAGATGTAAATCAGATTATGATTATGACTGTAGTTTTATCTATGGTATTGACCCCTTTTATACTAAATAATATCAAATCTATAGCTAATATAATGTTCAAAGAGCCAACAAAACTTAGAGATAGAGCTATCAAATCAACAGGGTATCAAAACCATATAATTATATGTGGATATGGTCCAATAGGAAAGAGATTGGCAAAAAAATTCAAAGAGAAAAATCTACTATATGTAATATTAGAGCATGATATAAAACTAGTAGATAGTGCTATAGAAAATGGAGAGAAGTCTATATTTTTAGCCAATGCAGCTCAAAAGAGTGTACTAGAACATTTTAATGTCAAAAATTCTTTGGCTGTTATTGTTGCAATTAGTAATGAGCATCAAATTAGATTAATTTGTGAGAATATTAACTCATTTGATGCAAATATAAATACTATAGTAAAAGTAAAAAATGACTCTGAAGCAGAGTCTATTAAAGATTTAAATATTAAACATATTGTAAATAGTAGAGATATCATATCAGATATATTGGTTCAGAGAGCTTTGGAGTGCAGATTAGATTAGACCTCTTATAAATGAGAAATAAAACTATCTCAAGAAAAGAGTAAAGTATAAAAAAGCTTTACTCTTATAAACTCAATCTCTCCTCTATGAGTTTTAAATCATTATTTTTTAGTAAAAAAGTATCTATTAAAATAAGGTCTATTGTATGTTGACAAGCACCATTAGATATCTCTTTTAATTCATTATTTATTTTTTTTAATAAATCACTATAATGGTCTTTTCCTGTATCTATTTCACCTATTATTATATATGTTTCAGCTTTTAGAGCTTCTAATATTATTATGATTTCTAACTGTTTTAGATGACTTATAGGGGATAGATTTTGAAACTTTTTTTGAGAGTCATATATGATTAAAGCTTTATCAAAATGTTCCATAGCCTTAAATAGAGAAAATTTTTTAAATTCAAGGTCTTTTATCGTTAAAGTTCTTTGTAAAATTTGAACTCCTTTTTGATAATACTCATATGCTTTTGATAGCTTTACCTTTTGTTGGTGTTCTATTAATCCTTGAATTTCTTTGGAAACAAAATATTTCATATCTAAAAATCCATTATTTATATTATGTGATAAGTTTTTAATATCTTTAGATAGTTGATTTATTTTATATAGAGAAAAAGCAGATAATCCTAATGATGCGATAGATGTTGCACCAACTATACTCATACTTGTTTGTAGTCCTGATAATATGACACTTTGTGTATCCATAGATATTTGTAAATCAGACAACATTGTAGATTGAATATCTAGTTTATCAATTATATCTGCATTTGATTCTTCTATTGATGATAACATTTTATCTTGTTTATATTTAGAATATGCATTATAAGCAGAAAAACCTAATTTACCTATTATAGGTTCTATTAAAAAAAACATATTTTTCCTTTATATTAATTTATAATTTTTTCTTGTAAAAAAATTTGAAAGATTTTCATCATGTTTTCTATAATCTTTTTTATCATCTAAAAGAGTCAAACTTTTTAAATTTGTAAACTCTTTTGGAATATTTATTTGAGATTTTGAGAAGAGGTTATTTGATGATGAATTTAATTTATTTTTAGATATATATAACTCTTTTAAATTTGTTAAATTACCAATCTCTTTAGGAAGATATTTTATATCATTGTTGTTTATATATAATACCTCTAAATTAGCCAATTTAGAAATACCTGTAGGTATCTCTTCAATATTATTTCCACTGATATTTAGTTTAGTTAAATTAGAGAGGTTATAGATTTCTATAGGAAAATCTTTTAAATTATTATTACTTATATTGAGTTCAATTAAGTTAGTTAACTTACTAATGCCAGATGGTATATTTGTTATTTTGTTCCCACTAATATTTAGTTTAGTTAAATTATATAGATTATATATTTCTGAAGGAATATTATCTATAACATTGTCATCAAACATAGATATATTAATATTTGATAAATTTATATCTTTAAGATTATATAAATTTCCTATCTCTTTTGGAATATATTTAATATTCGTATCCATTGCTATTAGTTTAGTTAAAGATAATAATTCTTCTTTCTCTTTTGGAAGATTTATATTATATTCGTCTGACCATAATAATATTTTTTCTATCCAACTATCTTGTATTATTTTATCTGTTTGTATAAATAGAGTCTCTAATTCATTATCTCCAATATAATCTAAATCCATATACTCTAAATAAAATATATCTCTACTCTTTATAATCTCTATAATACTATTTCTGTTCCAAAAGAAATCTTTGAAAAATAATCTGATTTCATCAAAAGAAAATTTATCTAAATCTAGATATTTAAAATAATATGGAAAATTATCATTTATTTTAATTATAATTTGAATATTTTTAATAAAAACTTTTTTCTTTAACTCTTTACTATTATTTAATTTTAATTTTTTATAAATAAAACTATGATTTATTTTTACT
>Ga0256843_1002519_pt1 | contig 13300 bp, 8 predicted proteins | sample AlvinellametaG_FD_191572 | JGI IMG/M metagenome (GOLD analysis project Ga0256843, IMG submission 191572) | Pompeii worm associated microbial communities from hydrothermal vent at the East Pacific Rise, Pacific Ocean - Alvinella | ecosystem: Host-associated > Annelida > Integument > Unclassified ... | reverse complement strand
TACTATTGGTTTTGCAACTGCTTATGAATTAGCAATGCAAAATAACCATGAACTAAAAGCAAAGAAGATATCAATAGATAATGCAAAACTAGATCTATCAGTAGCTGATGGGTACAACTATGGAACACTAAAATTTAATGAAAATATAGCAAGAAGTAACAATGCTCTTACTGTATTTGGTATGAAACTAATGAGTAGAGAAGCTAATTTTGGAGATTTTGGTTTTAGTGAATTTGATGGAACAAACCCAAATATACTAAATGTAGAACCAAATGATCTGAATAATCCAGGGTTTAGAAATAACTTTGAAACAAAATTCACTTATGAATTTCCAATTTTTACTGGATTTAAACTATCTAGTGCAAAAGATATGGCAAGACTTCAAGTAAGAGCAAATAAAGCTAAATATACTTACGATAAAAAACAATTAGGTTTAGAGGTTTTAAAAGCATACAATGGTGCAGTTGCTGCTAGATATTTTATTGATGCAACAAAAGAAGCTAAAAAAGCAACTACTTCATTTGTTAATTTTGCATCTGAAATGTATAAAGAAGGATACGTAACAAACATCGATGTTAAACAAGCACAAGTATATGATATGAAAATAAACTCAATGTTACTTGAAGCAAAAAATAAACACTCTTTAGCAATTGCTTATTTAAAGTTTTTAACATCATCAAATGATATTACAAGTGTAAAAGATTTTATGAATATTAATATAGATACATCAAATATTGAAATAAATGTAGAAAATAGAGATGATTATAAATGGATGAAAGCAAATACTGCAACTATGAAAAAGAAAGTTGATTTTGAAAAAAGTGCTTCATATCCTATGGTAGGTGGTCATTTAGAATATGGATTTAATGATAATAAATTAAATAATATTGATAAAGACAAAGACTATGTAACAGGTGCAGTTGGATTAGAATATAAAATATTTGATGGTGCTGTAACAAATAATGCTATAAAAAAAGCTAAATTAGATTACATAAAAACAAACCACTATTTACAACATATGAAAAATGGTATTGAACTTCAAGTACAAAAAGCAATATTAACATTGCAAACAAAAAAATCTGTACTAAAAGAGAAACAAAATGCAAGTATTATGGAAGATGAGATTTTAGAACAATCAAAAGAGATGTATAAAAACCAACTTCTAAAAATGAGTGATCTACTTATGCAAGAAGCAAAAGCACAAAAAGCAAAGGCTGAAGCTATTATGGCAAAATATGATGTAACTATTGCTGCTGCTGAACTTAAACTTGCTTTAGGTCAAAGTATCATTCAAAATAATAAATAAAAAATAACTAAGGAAAAAAGATGAAACATATTAAAAAATTATTTTTAGCATTAATATTAATTATTAGTTCTGTAAATGCCCAAGAGATAGAGTTAAGTGGAACTGTAATTTCAGATAATGAAAAATTTATCACAAGTAGATTTATGGGATTTGTAAAAGAGCTTCATGTAAGTGAAGGATCTATGGTAAAAAAAGGTGAACTATTATATAAAATTGATACAACAGACATAGATGCAAAGAAAAGACAAGCCGCTCTTCAAGTATCAATGTATAAAACTCAATTTGAAATTGTAAAAAGAAATTACAATAGATTTAAAAGATTATATAAAAAAGGTTTAGTATCTAAATCTCAAGTAGAAGAGTTAGAGATGAACTATAATAACTTAAGAGATATGATAAGTGTAGCAAGAGCTCAACTAACAGAAGTAAATAACCAATATAAATATTTAGAGATAAAAGCACCAAATTCAGGTGTAATTACAAGAAAAATGATTAAAGTTGGTGAGATGGCAATGCCTGGAATGCCAGCACTTGTACTTACAGATTTAAGTGATATCAAAATAAAAGCTGAAATCTCTGAATCAAATTTATTTAAAGTAAAAAGAGGTGATACAGTTGAAGTACAAATACCATCTTTAAAGTATAAAGTTGATGGTAAAGTTGATTCTATAATTCCTAGTTCAAATCCAATGACACATACATTTATGATTAAAATTTCATTTAAATCAAATGAATATGTATACCCAGGAATGTATGCAAAAGTATTAGTTAAGGTAAAATAATGGCAAATGAAAATTCGCAAAATAGTGTAGAAAATATTGAAGTAACAGATACTGCAGGAAAACTTGCTCGTGGATTTTTACACAATCCTCTAACAGCTGTTTTAGCTGTAGCTTTACTTCTTATTGGTTATTTATCTCTTGAAATTATGCCAAGGGAAGAGGATCCTCAAATTGCAATTAGTGGGGGAAGTATTATTATACCAGCTCCAGGACTTACTCCTAAAGAGGTTGAAAAAATAATAGTAGAACCACTAGAGCAAAAATTAAAAGAGATAAAAGGTATAGAACATATCTATTCAATGTCTAGTAATAATGTTGCAGTTGTAAATGTAATGTATTATATTGGTCAAAATAGAGAAGTATCAAATCTAAAAATTTATGATAAAGTTATGCAAAATATGGATAAAATGCCTAAAAAAATCATGCAACCTATGATTAAACCTTTAGATATTGATATTGATATCCCAATTGTAAATATAGCATTTTTCCAAAAAAATAGTAATATTGATTATTATGAATACTTAAGTATTATTCAAGATCTAAAAAAAGAGTTATCTACTGTACAAGCAGTATCTAAAACAAAACTTTATGGTGCTAAAAAACAACAATTTAATGTTGATATAGATTTAGGAAAACTAAAAGGTTACCATATATCTATAGGTCAAATAGCTCAAGCTATCGAGGGTATTACTACTATTGTTCCAGATGTTAAAACAAAAACTAAAGATAATAAAATAGTAGTTTTTGGAATTAAAAATGCAATAGAGAGTGTAGAAGATGTTGGAAATATTATTATAGCTTCATATATGGGAAGTCCTATATATTTAAAAGATGTAGCAACTGTAAAATCTGGTATAAACTATCAAGATAAGAAATCTGCAAGTATAATTATAAAAGATAAAAATGATATAAAAGTACATAATCAAATAACTCTAAGTATTGCAAAACTTGCAGGTACTAATGCTGTTACAGTATCTAATAGTGTTGATAAATTATTAGAAGAGAAAAAAGAACTACTTGAGGAAAAAGGTATAGAGTTTATTATTACAAGAAACTATGGAGAAAGAGCAAATGAAGCTGTAAATGAACTAGTTGATCACTTATTAATTACTATTGTAATTATTGCTGTTATGCTTGTATTCTTCTTAGGTTGGAGAGAATCTATTATTGTAACTTTTACAGTTCCAGCAATTTTAGCTATAACTTTATTTATTGCATATATGACAGATCAAACAATAAACAGAATTACACTATTTGCTTTCCTTCTATCTTTAGGACTGTTAGTTGATGCTGCTATTATTGTTATTGAAAATATACATAGACACCTACACTCTCATGAAAGTTCTCATATGGAGATGGATGAGTTAGTTATTCAAGCAACAGATGAGATTGGAGCACCTACAAATGTTGCAACATTAGCTATTATACTTACAATGGTACCAATGGCATTTGTTGGGGGGATGATGGGTGAATTTATGAAACCTATTCCATACAATGTTCCTGTTGCATTACTTGCATCATTATTTATTGCATATATATTTACTCCTTATTTAAGTAAAAAACTTTTAAAAAGAGAAATACCTAAAAAAGACCATCACGAAAAAGGAGCTCAAGATGCATAAGAAACATCATCAGCCAAGATTTGAACAATTTGTTCACAATATATTACAAAGTAAAACAAAAAAGTTTTTGGTAATTTTTCTTACTCTATTAGCATTAGCAGGATCAGTTATGATGCTTCCTAGTAAATTAGTTTTAGCAAAGATGCTTCCTGGAAAAAGTACAAATACTTATAGTATTTATGTAGATACTCCTTCTGGATCATCTATAGAACAAACAAAAGAGGTAACTACATGTGTTACAGATATTTTAACAAAAGAGAAAGAGATAAAAAATATTGAAACATTTTATGCTCAAGGAAGCCCTTTAGATTATGCTGGACTTGTAAAAGGAAGTGCTATGAAAGCAGGAGAACAATACTCTGAAATAGTAGTTAACCTTACAGATAAGCATACTAGAGAAGATAAATCATTTTTAATGGTTCAAAGATTAAGACCAGTTATTCAAAACAATTGTGAAAAAATTGTTCCAGGAACTAATATTAAAATGATAGAGATGCCAGCTGGTCCTCCTACACTTGCTTCAATTGTTGTAGAAGTTTATGGAAAGAATAATGAAAAAGTTATATCTTTAGGAAATGAAGTTGCTAAAATACTTAAAAAAACTGATGGTTTAGTTGATGTTGATGTAATGGCAGATGAGCCTTTTACTAAATATAAACTTATACCTATAAATGAAAAAATAAGTCGTGCAGGATTAACAGTAGATCAAATAAATAAAATACTTTATTTAGCATTTGAAGGTATGGCAATTGCAGTAAAAAATAATATTGACTATAATGATCAAACTCCTATATTTGTATCTTTAAGTAAAGATAGTAAAAGAATAGATGGTAATAATATTGATGATTTAAGAAATAAACTAAGTTCACTTAGTCTTATGAATAAAAAAGGGATGATGATTCCACTTACTGAAGTTGTAGAGATTAAAGAGGTACCTTCAAATAAAACAATTTTCCATAAAGATTTAAAAACAATGGTAAATGTACTTGCTGAAACAGATATGGTATCTCAAGTTTATCCATTACTTGATGCTAGAGAAGCTATGATTGAATACTTTTCAAAAGATTATGAGGTAAAAAAAGTACCAGAGTTTATGAGTACTTATATGTTTGATTTAACTTTAAAAGATAAAAAAACTGGTGAGGAGTATCTTCTTAGATGGGATGGTGAAATGAAAGTAACACTTGATACATTTAGAGATTTAGGAGCTGCGTTTATTGCTGCACTTATTTTAATATTTTTACTGCTAGTTGTATATTATAAATCATTTGCTATTTCAGGTATGATTTTAGCAGGTAGTTTCTTATCTATTATTGGTGTTATTATTGGTCATTGGGTTGCAGATATATTTACAGAGCAAACATTCTTCTTAACTGCAACTTCACTTATTGGATTTATAGCACTTATGGGTATTAGTTCAAGAAACTCACTATTACTTATCGATTTTGCAAAAGGTTTAATTGATAATAAACATATAGAGAAAAAAAGAGCTATAGCAATTGCTTCAAATACTAGAGCTAAACCAATTATGCTTACAGCTATTGCTATTATTTTAGGGTCTGCATTATTAGCTAGTGACCCTGTATTTGGGGGATTAGGTGTTGCACTTATTTCTGGAACTGTAGCAGCAGTTATTGTATCACTTATATTTATACCAGTTTTAATGGATAATACAAAAGCTATATAAAATTTTAGTTATACTTTGATATAATCTTTAACTATAAAAAAAAGGTTATATCGAGTATGAAAAATAGTATTAAAATATTAGGTGCATTTGGAGCAAAAACAACTTCAACTTCTATGACATGTATTCAACTTGATCAGTCAACTGTGATTGATGCAGGGAATATACTAATAGGTCTAGAAAAAGATGCAGCTAATATTGATAATATATTATTAACTCACTCTCACATGGATCATATTGCAGATATACCTTTTGTAATAGATGTATTCTTTTCAAATAGAAAAAAGACTTTAAATATTTATGGAACAAAACATACTTTAGAAAATATAAAAAAACACGTTTTAAATTGGGAAATATGGCCAGATTTCACAACTATTCCTTTAATGAATAGTGATACTATGGCTATAACTTTAGTTGAAATTGAACTAAATAAAGAGTTTAAAATAAATAATTTAAATCTAAAAGCAATAAAAACTAACCATACAGAAGGCTCTTGTGGTTATGTTGTAGAAAAAAATAATAATGCAATATTTTTCACTGCTGATACTACAGTTTGTCATACAATTTGGGAAGAGGTAAATCAAAATAAAAAAATAAACTCTGTAATTGTTGATGTTTCTTTTACTTCAAACTATAAAGAACTTGCACTTGAAAGTAAACATTTTACTCCAGAGCTATTAAATGAAGATATTAATAAAAATCTAAAAAGAGATGATGTACAAATATTTATCAATCATCTTAAACCATCATTTATACCAAAAATAGAAGAAGAACTTCAAAATAGATTTAACGGTATGTTAAAAGGTGGTTGTATTTTATATGATGGTGATCAAATAGATCTTAGAACTTTAAATATTACAAAAAATTTATCTAAGCATGAAAGAGATAAACAACATATAAACCAACTAATAGAGATTGGTCATTCATTAACAAGTGAAAATAACTTTGATGCATTACTAGAAAAAATACTTCTAGGTGCAAAACAACTATCTCATGCAGATGGTGGAACATTATATATATTTAATGAACAAACTAGATCTCTTGGCTTTAAAGTTGTACAAACAGATTCATTAAATATAAAAATGGGTGGAACCTCTTCTAAAATAACATGGGAAGATGTAAAACTATATAAAGATAATGGAGATAAAAATACTCAACAAGTTGCAGCTCTTTGTGCCTTAAATGGTGAGCTTATTAATATTGCTGATGTTTATGAAGCAGAAGGATTTAACTTCGAAGGTACTAAAAAGTTTGATGAAGGAACTGGCTATAGAACTAAATCTATGTTAGTTGTACCTATGAAAAATCATGAAAATGATATTATTGGGGTTTTACAATTATTGAATAAACAAGATAACAATTATAATATTTGTGAGTTTACTGATGATGATGAAAATATAATACTATCTATGGCATCACAAGCAGCAGTTTCACTTACAAACACTCAACTTATAAGTGATCTTGAGACATTACTTTTAGATTTTATTAAATCAATTGCTGATGCTATTAATGAAAAATCAAAATATACAGGTGGTCATATTAATAGAGTTGCAGAACTATCAACACTTATTGCAAATAAAATAAATGAAGATAGATCTGGCCCTTTTAAAGATATACATTTTACTGATGATGAATTAAAACAAATAGATATATCTGCTTGGATGCACGATATTGGAAAAATTACAACACCAGAATATGTAGTAGATAAATCTACTAAACTTGAAACAATTTATGATAGAATAAATGAGATCATAGTAAAAGCTGAAGTTATAAAAAGAGATTTAGAGATTGAGTACTTAAAAAAATCTTTTAAAACTACTGATGAAAAAGAGTTACAAAGATTAGAAAATAAATTTAAAAAAGATGTAAAATATATTGAATATTCAGTTGAATATCTAAAACAATCAAATAATGGAAGTGAATTTGTAAGTGATGAAAATATCAAAAAAATTCAGGAATTAGCAGAACATAAATTAATAATTGAAGGTAAAGAGGTAAATCTTTTAACTGATAATGAATTATATAATCTATCTATTAGAAAAGGTACCTTAACAGAAGAAGAGAGAGTTATTATTAATAATCATGTTATTGTATCATACAATATGCTTGAAAAATTATCATTCCCTAAATATCTAAAAAGAGTACCTGTTATTGCTGGATCTCATCATAAAACAATATCAACAGATAAAAATGGAAGACATGGTGGATATGGAGCTGAAGAGATTATGTCATTACCTATGAGTATTGAAGATAAAATTTTAGCGGTTGCTGATGTATTTGAAGCAATAACTGCTAGTGATAGACCATATAAAAAACCAAATACTTTAAATCAATCATTAAATATAATGTCTGCAATGGTAAAAGAAAATGCCCTAGATAAAGATATTGTGAAATATTTTATCGATAGTAAAATATATCAAGAGTATGCTAAATTAAATTTATTGCAAGAGCAATTAGATGATGTAACTGTTAAAATAGATTAAATACTTTAATCTATTTTATATATCCTAAATCTATTAATTTATCGTAGATTTTACTTACTATCTCTCCACCTGCAGATCCACCATGACCACCATGTTCTACTAAAACTGTTACTACATATTGAGGCTTATTAAATGGAGCATAAGTTGTAAGCCAAGCATGAGATCTTTTAAAATACTTTAAATCACTCTCTTTCATTCTTTTTTTCTCTTCTTGAGGTATACCAACAACTTGAGCAGTACCAGTTTTTCCTGCAATTTTTATTTTTGATTTTACATACTTTGTTGCAGTTCCACCTTTTGCATTTATAACATCGTACATACCTTTTTGAATAAGTTTTAAATCACTTTTTTTAATATTTAAATTTGTACTTTGTATTAAACTATCATCTTTTTTAAAATGTGGTCTAGGAAGTTTTCCATTTGCCATAGATGCTGTATATCTTGCTATTTGCATAGGAGTTACAGCTATAAATCCTTGACCAATAGATGATACTACAGTTTCACCAATATACCAAGGTTGATTATACTTTTTATTTTTCCATAATTTATTAGGATTAACTCCTCTAAATTCATTTGGCTGATCAACACCAGTTTGTTTTCCAAAACCAAATTTATCTAAAGTTTTTGATATTTTATTGATTCCAATTTTTAAACTACCTTTATAAAAAAAGTCATCACAAGACTCTCTAATAGCTTTTCTAAAATCAGTTTTACCATGTCCATAATGTTTCCAACATCTAAATTTTCTTTTTCCTAATTTAATAACTCCACTACAATAAACTTTAAAACTTGGTTTTATATCATTTTGTAAAAAAGATAAAGCTGTACCCATTTTAATTACAGATCCAGGTGGATATAAACCATTTACAAGTTTATTTGTAAAAGGATGATTTAAATCAGTCCTAATCTCATCCCATTTTTTATTACTAATTCCATTTACAAAAATATTATTATCAAACTCAGGATAAGACCCTGCACTTAAAATTTCACCTGTTTTGATATCCATAACAATTACTGCACCAGCTTTATCTTTAAATAAATTGTGGATATATGTTTGAAGTTCTATATCTATAGTAGTTTTTATATCATTAGATTTACTTTTTACTTCATCTAACTCTTCAACTACTTTATAATAAGCATTTACCTTTACAGTTTTTTTACCTAATGTTCCTTGTAAAACTTTATTATAATATCTTTCTAGTCCACTTCTTCCTATACTTTTATAATGTATTTCATCTTTATTTTTTAAAATATCTTTTTTATTTACTTTTCCAGTGTAGCCTAAAACATGTGCTGCTATATCTTTATATGGATAATACCTTTTTCCTGATGATTTTATTTGAACAAATTCATTTGTACTAAATTGTGAATAGTGAGGAAAAAATTCATCATATCCAATATGATCAACTACTGTTATATAATCATGTTTATAAACACTATCGTTTTTTCTATACTCTTTATATAGTTTTTCATATGTATATTTAGGAAAATATTTATTTATTTTATGTAATATTCTTTCTAAATCTTTTTTATATTTAATTTTTCTCATATGTGGTTTGATAAGTATTGCAAAACCTATTTTATTTTGAGCTAGAATTTTTCCATTTCTATCCAATATAGCACCCCTTGGAGCTACTTCATATTTTGTTTTTATATAATTTTTTTTAGATAACTCCTCATAATAAGTATTTGATTTAATACTTAAAGAATAAACTCTTATTAATAATAATAAACAAACCAATATAACAAAATAAATTATTAATTTAACTCTCATATAAAACTCACAATCAATATATCTAATATACAATTAAATAAAATTTTAGATATTAAAATATTGTCTATTTCACTATTTATAGTAAATAAGAAAAAAACACCAACATAAAATATTATATTTAATAATCCATAATATAATATTTTTGACTCTAAATAATTACCAATTTTAGGCACTATAAAGGTATATATAAAAAATGACAATAACGATAAAGATCCTATAGCTAAACCATTTGAAATTTCTATAAATATAAATGATAATATAATAAAAAATAAAAATCTATAATTTTTAAAACTAATACTTTGAATAAAAGATACAAATACTAAACCTGCAAAAAATAAAGTAATAAAATGTATAGATAAAATTACATTTGAAAAAAACACAATAAATGTTATAAATAAAATAGAAAAAATATTAGATAAAAAATATATTCTTGGCATTAGAACTTCCGAACCTGATCATATCCAGCTATAAATCTAAATGTTAATAAATTTTCTAATATAGCAAAAATAACAATAAAATTTATAAATGAACTTCCACCATATGAAAACATTGGTAATGGTAATCCAACAACAGGTGCATAACCTATAACCATAAGGATATTAACACTCATATCAAAAAATAGCAATAACCCTACTCCACTTGCAAAAACATTTATTATATAATCTTTTTGAAAATAAAAATTCATAAATAATAAATAACATATCAGTATAGCATATAAAAATATAACAACACTAGCACCTATAAATCCAAATCTTTCTACTAAATAAGCAAATACAAAATCACTTGTTGCAATTGGTAAAAATTTCAATTGTGTTTGAGTTGCTTCTTCTTTTTTTTGTCCCAAAACTCCACCTGAACCAATAGCAATTATTGATTGTTGGACATGGTAACTAGGCTTTTCTGATATAAAATCATGTATCCTTTTTTTTTGATAATCTTTAATTAAATATGTATAAATTAAAGGTGAAGATATCCCTAGAACTAATATTATTGTAACTATAATTTTAAGCCTAATTCCAACAATAAATAATATACCAAAACCTACAAATAATAAAACTAATGCCGTTCCTAAATCTGGTTCTTTTGCAATTAATAAAAATGGTAAAATAATATAAAAAGCCATTTTTGTAAACATTTTTATATCATATCCATCTTTGGGTGGAGGATCTCTATATACTAAATATGCCATCATAAGTATAAATATAGGTTTAAATAGTTCTGATGGTTGAATTGTAAGGTGTATAAATGGTATAGAAAGCCATCTAGTAGCCCCTAGTTTAGTAGTACCTACTACTAATACTGCTGTTAATAATAGTATACCTATCCAATATAAAATAGGTATAATATGGATAAATCTTCTAATAGGTAATAAAAATACTACTACAAATGATATCAAAGAGATTGAAAAATATAATAGCTGTTTATTTGCTAACATTGTACTTATTTCACCCACTAAAAGGTGTGATAAAAATATTAAAGGTAATATCATTAAAATCAGTTCATAATTAAAATGTGTTATAATTCGTTTATCAAAAAAATACATACTGAAAGAATAGCTAAATATGACTAAAACCTTTATTGCAGATGAGTGCATAAGACTTGATAAATTTTTAAGTAAAAAGCTCAACCAAAACCGAAACCAAATAGAACAACTAATTAAAAAAGATTTTGTAAAAATCAAAAATAAACAAAATGTAAAAACAGGACTTAAACTACAACTAAATCAAGAGATAACTGTAACTTTGCCACAAATAGAACCATCTAAACCAAAAGAGGTAGATTTTGATATTGAAGTACTTTATGAAGATGATGTTATTCTTGTAATTAATAAACCAAGTGGTGTAATAGTGCATGATGCTCCAAGTGTAAATGAACCTACACTTGTAGATTGGCTTAAAAAATATGGAATATCTCTATCTACTATTAGTGGAGAAGAAAGACATGGTATTGTTCATAGACTAGATAAAGGTACAAGTGGTGTTTTAGTTATTGCAAAAACAAATGAAGCTCACGTTGAACTTTCAAAGCAACTTGAAGATAAAACAATGGGAAGATACTATTTAGCTGTAATTGATATCCCATTAAAAGAAAATATTATTATAAATAAACCAATATATAGAAGCCCAAACAATAGACTAAAAATGGCAGTTGTTCCAAATGGTAAAGATGCTAAAACAGCATTTTGTAAATTAATTTCAAATAAAAATACTCAAGATAACTCAAAAAAATATGAACTAATTTGTGCAAAACTTTTTACAGGACGAACTCATCAAATAAGAGTACATCTTGAGTCAATCAATAGACATATTCTAGGTGATACTTTATATGGTTTTAAGGGCAATGATAGTAGTATCTCTAGAATTTATCTACACGCTTATTGTTTATATTTAGTTCATCCAAATACTAAAGAGACTTTAAAAATTGTAGCAAATATTCCAAATGACATGAATAGCCTAATAGAACAAAATTTTGATAAGGAAATTATAAATGAAAAAATATCTAAAGAGTACATTACTAATTGTTTTACTGACACTTCTAGCTGGATGTAGTACAAACAATTTATCAACATCTTCTTACAAAGATAATATTGATAAAAATTTACCAACTATAGATGCCCATAGTTTAAAAACTATCTCAGATGCAAATGCAATTGCATTAGAGTGGAAAGGATATGATAGTGACAATGTATCTGGTTATAATATTTATAGAAAATTATCAAATTCTAATACTAATGAGATAAGTAAAATTGCTACACTTAAAAATAAATATATCTCACACTATGTAGATACAAAACTAAAAGAAGAAACAGAATATTTATATGCAATGGCTGTTGTTGGGAAAAACAATAAACATTCAAAATTATCTAACTTTATAAAAGCTAAAACATTAGGAAAAATAGAATCAATAAGTTTCTCATTGGCTATTAGTAATCTTCCTAGACAAGTAAAAATATTATGGAGACCTCATACTAATCACTCTGTAGAATACTATATAATTCAAAGAACTGATAGTACAAAACAAAAATGGGAAACTATAAAAAGGGTAAAACATAGATTAAGTGCAGAATATATTGATACAAATTTAAAAGATAATTATACTTACAAATATAGAATTATATCTGTGACATTTAATAATATTGTTTCAAAACCTAGTTATCCAATACAAGCAACAACAAGAGCTCTACCAAATAGTACAAAAGAGATTACTGCTACTAATAATTTAGCTAAAAAGATTGTTCTAAAATGGAAAAACTTAGATGATGATAATATTGCTGGATATAATATTTTTGTAAGTACAAATGCAAATATGTACTATAAAAAGATTGGCAGTACTAAAAAAGGTGATAATGTATTTGTACACAATGTTGGAAAAAATAATGCTACAAGGTATTATAAATTAGCTTCTTTTGATAAAGATGGATTACAAAGTGATATTAGAACTTTAAAAGCAGTAGTAGGAAGAACAATAGATATCCCTAAAGCTCCTAGAGTAACTTTAGCAGTTATCAAAGGTGGTACAGTAATAATAAACTGGAAAAAATCTGATAATAGAGCTGTATCTTATGTAGTTGAAAAATCTATTAAGAAAAACCTATTTCAATCAGATATAAAAGTTTATCAAGGGATTAAAAATACTAGATTTGAAGATA
>Ga0256843_1002518_pt1 | contig 13302 bp, 12 predicted proteins | sample AlvinellametaG_FD_191572 | JGI IMG/M metagenome (GOLD analysis project Ga0256843, IMG submission 191572) | Pompeii worm associated microbial communities from hydrothermal vent at the East Pacific Rise, Pacific Ocean - Alvinella | ecosystem: Host-associated > Annelida > Integument > Unclassified ... | reverse complement strand
AACGTGAAGATTTGGCGATGGAACACTTTAAAAAAGCCCTTGAAATTGAAAAAGGTTTTCAAAATAAATTGGGACAAGCTATCAATTTTCAAAATATTGGTTCTATTTTAGAACAACGTGGCGAATTAGATGAAGCTTTAAAATACTATAATAAGTCGCTGGAAGTCAATAAAATAATCAATTCAAAAGTAGGTAAAATTATTTGTAAAACAAGTATTAGTAATGTTTACTTGAAAAAAAAGCAAGCTGATAAAGCATTGGAAATTATGCGACCCATTTTAGATTTGGCTGTAAAATTAGGTGACGATTATTACCTCTCGGATGTATATATTCATTATGGACGAATACTAAATGCCTTAAAAAAATATAATGAAGCCGAAAAATATATCAATAAAGGCTTAGCGATTGCTACCGAAAAAAATATCTTATCGGAAAAAGCCAATGCTTACGAACTCTTGTCCAAAATAAATGAAAAACAAGGGCATTTTCGCGAAGCATTAACATATCATAAAAAATTCACCGAAGAAAAAAATAAAATATTTAATAAAAAAAACAGGCAAATTGTTTCTGATGTTGTTATTAAGCAATTAAAAATTGAGAATAATAAGAAAATCAAAGAACTCGATGAACAGAATCAAATGGTCAAACAAAAATTGCGTTTTACAAAAATTTACTTGTATTTTATCATTGCCCTAGCCATCTTATTAATCATTTTAGGAATTATTTTCAGCAAACAAAGCAAGTTGAATAACCAACGTAAGTTGATGCATATTGAGCAAAACCTGCTTAGAGCACAAATGAACCCGCATTTTATTTTTAATTCGCTGAACTCAATTAAATTATTTATCATCCAAAATAAACAGAAGGAAGCAGCAGTTTACTTAAGTAAATTTTCTAAACTTATTCGAGCTATTCTCAATTCAACAATCGAAAAGGAAACTAGTTTGGCAACCGAAATTGATACGCTAAACTTATATGTATCCATTGAAAACAGTCGCTTTATGGATGAGATTGATTTTATCGTAAATGTTGACGAAAAACTAGATTTAAACAGTATTAAAATACCTTCTCTACTAACGCAACCCTTTATCGAAAACGCATTATGGCACGGTTTATCCCCAAAAAAAGGGGCAAAAAAACTGACTATAAATATTTTTCCCAAGGATAAAACACATTTCACTATCGAAATTGTCGATAATGGCATAGGGCGCGATCGTGCCATGGAAATCAAAAAATCCAGAACATTTAAACGGACATCTGTTGGCATACATTTGTCAAAAGAGCGTTTAAAACATTTTTCAAAACAATTTAAAAATACTTATAATATTCAATTTGTCGATTTAAAGGACGAAAAAGGCAATCCAATCGGCACAAAAGTAATCATCAACATACCTTATAAATAACAATAATGAAATTAATTACAGACATCGGTAATTCAAATATAGTAGTTGGTATTTTTTACAACAATCGTTGGGAACATATTTGGCGAATTGTTACAGACAAAAATGCAGATATTCATCATTATAGCCTGAAACTTAATAATTTACTTTTTGAAGCAGGAATTGATTTAAAACAAATAAACCAAAAGGTAATGAGCTCGGTAGTACCCGAACTAACCGAAGTCTTTTTTGAAGTACTGGATAACCTCAACGATGCACCCAATATTTTATTGAATCGTAATCTCTTTGATAAGCTAAATATCACCATTACCAATCCGCAAGAAATTGGGACAGACTTAGTGGCAAATGTATTAGCCTCACATACTTTATATGCCAAAAATATGATTATTATCGATTTTGGCACTGCGCTAACATTTACGGTAGTCGATAAAACCGGCATAATCAAAGGAATAAATATCGTTCCGGGTATTAAAACGGCCATCAAAAGTTTGGGCGACAATACCTCACAACTCGATGCTGTACCCTTGCAATTACCCAAAAATATTTTGGGGCAAAATACAATAGAAGCCATTCAAAACGGTATTTTATTGGGTTACGTCGGATTGATTTCATATATGATTGATACCATCAAAAACACCTATGGTCAGGATTATAAAGTGCTTATTACAGGTGGATTATCTTTAATTTTGAAAGAAAAATTACCAATGATAGATTATTATAATAAAGATTTAACCCTGTTTGGCATTATGGAAGCAGGTAAGCAAATTTCGGTATAGAATTAAGAATAAAAAATCATCAAAAAGGCAATATTATAAAGTGAATAAAAATCATGGTGATAAATTTTAATTTTTCAAATGAAAATAGTATCTTTGCACTCATTGAAAAGAAAAAATAGTTATGGCAACTTACAAAAAGAAAGGATATAAAAAAGAAAAGAAAAAGGCTGAGGAATTAGATTATTTAGTCAACGAAGGAGAAAGTACAACAGCAGAAGTGTTTTCATCATTAGATGAAAGTGCTTCAAAAATGGAGCTTTTTATCGAAAAAAATCAAAAATGGATTTTTGCAGGATTAATTGCTATCATTGTCGCAGTAGGTGCATATATGTTGTATGATGCAAATATTGTTAAACCCAAAGAGCAAGAAGCTGCTGATAATTTAGTAAAAGCACAAGAATATTTTGATAAAGCTTTAACTGAAAATGATGATAAAATTGCCTTAGAAAATTTTGATAAAGCGCTTAATGGAGCCGATGGAAAATTTGGTTTCAAACAAGTAGCCGAAAAATTTTCAGGCACCAAAGCAGGAAATCTTTCAAATTATTACATGGGTATGATTTATCTTAAAAAAGGTGAATTTAAAGATGCCGTTAGCTACCTTTCAAAATTTAAAGGAGATGACGATATTCTGCAACCCACAGCCTTAGGTGCTATTGGCGATGCCTTTTTAGAATTGGAACAAAATGCAGATGCTTTATCATACTATGAAAAAGCCGCAACAGCTTCTGATAACACTTTTACCAGCCCAAAATATTATTTAAAAGCAGGTAAATTAGCCTTGGAAATGGGTGATAAAACCAAAGCAAAAAAATATTTCGTAATAATTAAAGAAAATTATCCAAAATCAAACGAAGCAAAAGATATCGATATTTTTATTGCGCAAGCAGAATAACAAATATCAAAATGAATTATAATCCGCTCTTTTTAGGAGCGGATTTTTTTATGTTATTATTTTCTAGTCTGTAAGTTGTGACTTGTTTTGTGTTTTAGTAAGGACTGCAACAAGTTTGTATTTCAAAACAATCTAACACAGTATCAGTACTCCATCTGTCATTGCGAAGGAGGAACGACTGTAGCAATCTCAAACAATTAAAGACCATCGTGGCGTAAAAGGGAGTCTCAAATAATTGGCAGGTGCTATATTCATAGAGACAGCCACGTCCTGCGCCCTCGCTGTGACGGTATAGAATGTCATTGCGTCCCGATAGCTATCGGGAGAGGCACGACTGAAGCAATCTCAAAAAAGCAAATACCACAGTAGCACTCCATCTGTCATAACGAACCCGCCTTAGCGAGTGTGGTTATCTCTAACAATATAACACCGTAGTAGCATAAAAGGGTGTATCAAATAATTGGCAGGTGCTATATTCATAGAGACAGCTACGTCCTGCATCCTCGCTGTGACATATAGTATATCATTGCAAAGAAGCAACGACATGGCAAGAGACAAAAATTTTTCCTGCATCATTCAACAATTTTTTTTCGTAAATTTGTAAAAATACAAATCACTATGGCATCATTTTTTAAACCGCGTAAAAACAAGCAGTTTTCGTATACCCCTCGTTACTACGACGAACGAAAAGAACGCCTCGATAACTTAAAACAACAGCAAAGTGGTGAAGAAACAACCGCCGAACAACGCATGCGCGGTAAGTTCAAACGCGCAAGCGCTACTACAACTCCCGGATTGTTTTCAGGAGCAACCCTTCGAACATTTGCTATTTTGGGTGTGTTGATTGTAGTTATATATTATTTCTTAAAAAAACTTAGTCTAGAATTTTAATGCAAGCATCTCGAATAAAATTATTGCCCGACCACGTTGCCAATCAGATTGCCGCCGGTGAAGTGGTACAACGCCCTGCTTCCGTAGTGAAGGAGTTGATGGAGAATGCATTAGATGCGCAAGCAGACGAAATAAAACTCATCGTTAAAGATGGCGGAAAAGCACTGATTCAGGTAATCGATAATGGTATCGGAATGAACGAAATAGATGCCCGAATGAGTTTTGAACGACATGCAACCAGTAAAATTGCCGATGCCAAAGACTTGTTTCAAATCAATACCAAAGGTTTTAGAGGCGAAGCCTTGGCGTCCATAGCGGCGGTAGCACATGTCGAACTGAAAACCAAACAAGAAAACAGCGAGCTGGGAACTTATATCAGAATCGAAGGGAGTAAAGTTGTAAGCCAAGAACCCATAGCAACCCAAAAAGGAACGAGTATTTCGGTTAAAAATCTGTTTTTTAATATTCCGGCACGACGCAAATTTCTTAAATCTATTCAAGTCGAAATGCGCCATGTAAATGAAGAATTTCTTCGTTTGGCACTAGCGCACCCCGATATTGCATTCAAATTGATTCATAATGGAAATATTGTTTATCAATTGCCCAAATCAAATCTTTTACAGCGAATCAATAATGTTTTTGGTGCCAAAATCAAGGAAAAATTAGCCCCCGTTTCCGAAGAAACCGACTATATTAAGATATCCGGATTTATAGGAAAACCCGAATTTGCCAAACGCAAGCGAGGGGAGCAATATTTTTTTGTGAATAAGCGATTTATCAAAAGTCCTTACCTGCATCATGCGCTCAATTCGGCTTATGAAGGCTTGATCAAAGACAAATCTTATCCTTCGTATTTTGTCTATTTCGAAATAGATCCCAAACATGTCGATATCAATATTCATCCGACCAAAACCGAGATAAAATTTGATGACGAACCAACGGTATATTCCATCTTAAAAGTAGCGGCAAAGCATAGTTTAGGACAATTTAATTTGTCGCCATCAATGGATTTTGATGCCAAACCCGAATTGGAAGTGCCTTATGAATACACAAAAAAAACGCCCGTTAGTCCTAAAATAAATGTCAACCCTGATTTTAATCCCTTTGAAGAAGATATGTTTGCCCAAAAAAACAAATTTTCTTCCAAATATTATGAAAAACAGTTGGATAAATGGGAGGCTTTGCATCACGATACTATCGAAATGGCATCTCAATTAGACGGTAATGATACTGCTGTAAGTAATGATAATATTCAAACCGAATTGCATAGTCAACTTAACGCTTTTCTTGCACCGGCATTCCAGTTTCAAAATAAGTTTTTGGTAACTTATAAGGGCGATAAATTACTAATTATCCATCAAAACAGGGCGCATCAACTCGTGCTGTTTAATGAGATGATGCAACAATTGCAACAAGGTGCTACGCATTCGCAACAACTTATGTTTCCGGTGGAATTGCAATTGCAACCCGATGAAATTAATTTACTCAAACAGCAAGATGATTATCTGAAAAAGATTGGCTATGACGTAAATTTCAGCGAGAATACCATTTTAATCAATGCCGTTCCGCTACAACAAAAATCTGCTGAAACGATTGCCGTTTTTCAAGAAATCATACGTAATTTATCCTTGGATATACCGGTTGATGAAAATGCCGTATTAGAATTATTTGCACAGATTATTGCAGAAAAATTAGCAGTTAAAAGCGGGCAAAAATTACAACAAGAAGAAGTTGATAAATTAATAAACGATTTGTTTTCGTTAAAATCGCAAATGTTTTCACCCAAAGGCAAACGGATATTTGTCAATTTAGACACCCAAGAAATAGATAATAAATTAATGTAGTGAGCTAATGCCGTTTTTATTGCATTTGTTTTGACGCTGTACGATTCAACAGTCACGGGGCTTCGGTAAATTATTCTCCTGCGTCGAATAATTCACTCAGCCGCCTCAGATTATCGATTCCACGATTCCACGATTCACCCGTCATCGGTCATCAGTTCATCGATTCATCGATTCATCGGTCATCGGTCACCCGTCACCCGTCATCGGTCATCAAATCATCAATTAATCAAATTACAATTACTATATTTGTAGCCGGAATATTTTTTAATACATCAAGCGCAAAATATGAAGCAGGCAAACGAAATCATAAAGGATATCAAGAATGGCGATATCAAACCCGTGTATTTTCTCGCGGGCGAAGAGTCGTTTTTTATCGATAAAATCAGTGATTATATCGAGCAAAATCTCTTGCCCGAAGATGCCCGTGGCTTTGACCAAATGGTACTTTACGGATTGGATGTAAATTTGCCCGACTTGGTATTGCGCGCCCGCAGTTTCCCTATGATGGGCGATCGTCAACTGATTATCGTCAAAGAAGCACAACATCTTTTTCGCAAAAAATCCGAAACCGATGCGATGGAACAGTATTTGAGCAATCCGTCACCAACTACTGTACTGGTTTTTAATTATAAATACAAAAAAATTGACAAGCGTAAAAAACTGTATAAACTTATCAACAAAGTAGGTGTTTACTTTGAAAGTGGCAAATTATACGAACGTGATGTCATCAAATGGATAGTTGAGTCGGTCAAAGCAAAAGGCTATGGTATCGATATGAAATCAGCGCAAATGCTGACCGATTTTCTGGGCACAAATTTGTCTAAAATTGACAATGAATTGACCAAATTAGACTTATTATTGAAAGAAAAAGACAATATTACACCCGAAATAATCGAAAAAAATATCGGGATTAGTAAGGACTTTAACAATTTTGAGTTAAAATCTGCCATTGCCAAAGGCGATTATGTCAAGGCGCAAAATATTATCAATTATTTTACGGCAAACCCCAAAGAACACCCCATTGTAGTGACGGTCGCTATTTTGTACAATTTTTTTAGAGATTTGTTTATCTACCACAGTCTCAACGATAAAAGTCAATATTCGGCAGCCAAAGCCCTAGGTGTTAATCCATATTTTGTTGGCGAATACCAAACTGCCGCAAGCAAATATCCTATGAAAAAAGTAACACAAAATATCGCTTTTTTGAAGGAAGCCGATTTAAAAAGTAAAGGCGTAGAATCCGGAAGTATGACGCAAAAAGATATTTTAAACGAATTGTTATTCAAATTAATGCACTAATGAGTAAAAATAAATATGACATAGCTTTGCCCAAAAGCAAGGAACAATTAGAGAGTTTGCTAAGCAATATTTTTAAGAAAAACCCGACAAAACACTATATCATTCGTGTTTTTAAGGAGTATTTAGCATTGGAAGATTTGCTGGAAATATTAAACAAATACGAATCAAAAATTGAAAAGTTCAGACGAAATAAATCCATCATTATTTTGACAGAAGATTTTGATTATGAACAAATTCCGGAGTTTATTCCTCTGGCACCCACCGAAGAAGAAGCCGTTGATACCATCGACTTTGAAGAGATAGAAAGAGACTTTTTTTAAAACCAAGCAATGACAAGCAAAGTACTGATTATCAATTTTGAAGAGATTTATCTAAAAGGTAAAAATCAGAAAGTATTTATCAAACAACTCGTACGTAATCTGAAACGAAAACTTGCGCCTTATAAGGAATATCTAGCCTTTTCGCGTGCGCATGGCGGTTCGTATTTTATAGAGATTATTCAAGAAATTCCGGAGGAAACTCTGGAAAAAATAGTTTATACGGTCAAAAATACCCCCGGAATAACCGGATTTTACGTGGCAGACACTTCGGGTATTTCGATGGAAGAAATTACCGAAAAAACTTTGGAACACGTAGCGCGCTATATCGATGAGTTCAATAGTTTTGCGGTAATCAGCAAGCGTATCAACAAGTCTGTACCTTTCGATTCGATGGAAGTAGGACGTCATGTCGGAAGCGCCATCAATGTGGCATTTGGCAAGAAAGTCGATTTGACCAATCCTGATTTTAAATTGCGCATCAAAGTACGAGGCAAATATGCCATTATTTATTCCAAAATCATTCCGGGTGTAGGCGGATTACCGGTAGGCACCTCGGGTAAAGCCATTGCCATGTTGTCAGGGGGTATCGATTCGCCCGTATCCACATTTATGGCAATGAATCGTGGTTTGCATATCACGGCGGCACATTTTCATTCGGTGCCAAAAACATCGCCACAGTCTATTGAAAAGGTTAAAATGTTGACAAAAAAATTGACCGATTATCAAGGGCAAATAAAATTATTGTTAATTCCGGTTTTAGATATCCAAGAAGCCATTGCTACACGTACCGACTCGCGTTTGCGTCTGATATTATTACGCCGAATTATGCTCAAAGTAGGCGAAAAATTAGCGGCACAAGAGCATGCAAAAGCCATTGTAACCGGCGATTCGCTTGGGCAAGTAGCCTCGCAAACCCTTGAAAACATGAAGGCGACAGAAGAAGCGACCGATTTGTTGCTCATTCGTCCGCTAGTCGCATTAGACAAAAAAACGATTATCAATATCGCCGAAGAAATCGGTACTTTTGATATATCAATTCTACCTCACGATGATGCTTGTAGTATGTTTACACCAAAATCGCCCGAAACCAAAGCAAACCTCAAATATGTATTAGAGCAATGCGCCAAGCTCGATGTGGATAAGTTGGTGCAAGATGCGTTAGCAAAAATGGAAGAAGTTATTATTAACGATGGGGCTTTGTAAAAAGATTATTAGAATGAGGATTGAATTATTATTAAAAATAGCAAGTCAATACAATACACCTGCCTACGTGTATGATGCACAAAGAATCAAAGAGCAATACCAAAAATTGCAACAAGCATTTAAGTCTTTGCCTTATCGTATTCATTATGCGATGAAAGCCAATGAAAATATAGCTGTTTTGAAATTAATGCACGATTTAGGTTTGGGTATTGATGCTGTTTCTCCTAATGAAATAGCAAGAGCATTGCAAGTTGGTTTTGCTGCAAAGGATATTGTTTATACACCCAGCTGTCCAGATTTTGAAGAATTGAAATATGCCTTCGATAACGGAATTCATGTACATATTGGCGCGGTAGAGTATTTAGAATTTATCCTCGAAAATTACCCTGAAACTGCTATTGGTTTGCGTATTAATCCGGGAAATAGCATTGGTGGCAACCAAAAAATTGCAACAGCACATCAAAATTCTAAATTTGGTATTCCTGTTTCGCAATTAGATCAAATTCAGGCATATATTTCTCGCGGATTACAAATCGATTCTTTGCATTTGCATACAGGTTCCGATGTCAAATCGTGGCAAGATTTAGCGCGTTCTGTCGATACGGTTTTTGATTTTGCCAAGCACTTTGAGCATTTAAAATATATCGATTTAGGCAGTGGTTTTAAAGTCAAATACCAAGAAAACGATCCCGAAATTGATTTAGAAAGTTATGCCAATTATATCGAACAAAAGTTGAAATTATTTCCGTATAATATCCAACTCAAATTTGAACCGGGCAAATATTTGGTCAGTGAATCGGGTGTATTGTTGACCAAAGTAAATGTAGTGAAACAAGGATTTCAAAAACGATTTGTAGGTGTAAACTCGGGTTTTCATCATTTAATTCGTCCTATGTATTACGATGCCTATCACGAGATTGTTAATCTTTCCAATCCACAAGGAGCAAAACAAATTTATGATGTAGTAGGGCAGTTGTGCGAAGAAGATACTTTTGCCTACGACAGAGCATTGAACGAAGTAAAAGCAGGTGATATTTTAGCCATTTTAAATGCCGGTGCTTATGGCTATTCCTTGTCGTCAGATTATAATTTACGTGCAAAACCTAAGAAATATTTGCTTGATGGCGATGAGGTTAGGGAAGTGTAACTTAGTCAAAAAAGGTAAAAGGAGAAAGGTAAAAGTACGTATATCAATAAGCTCCAGCGGGTAGAAAATCAATCATGAATTATAAATTTTCAATTATTAATTGTAAAACAAGCCCCAGCGGGGCGACATCTTTATAGTATTAGTTATTAGAAAAGAAAAAAAGCGCCGTAGGTGCGACATCTAATTTTAGAATTAAGATTTTAGAATTAGATCTCGTTAAAAAATACGATTAGATTTTCAAATTTTCAATGTAAAAATCTGTCAAAAAAACGGGATTATACATTATACCGCGCGAAGTTACAAACTTCGCGCAACATTTAGTCCAAGGTAGATTCAACTAGCAAACAGCCAAAGACTAACAGCCAAACTTAATTCTTATCACTTTGTCTAAATAAATAATCTTTTTCTTCTTGTGTCAAACTTTCGTAGCCCGATTGACGTATTTTATCAAGCAACATATCAATTTTGGTTTGTTTGGGCAAATATTCGGATTTATTGAAAGTTTTTTTATCAAAAATATTTTTTGGTTTTTGCATTGATTTTTCAAGGCTGAAAAATAAGAACCCGATTGCCAATCCGCCTAAATGCGCAAAGTAACCGCCCGGATTTCCTAGGGGAAGTTGTATCAAATTAAAGGCGATAAAGAAAATTAATATATGAATCAGTTTTACAAATCCTACAAATCTGATTTTAATTTGAAAATGAGGCATTTTCATCGAAATATAAGTCATAATTGCCATCAAGCCTGCCGATGCGCCCAAGAGTGGTACCCGGTTGACATATAAATCGGGGAGCCATTGAAAACTTAGCATAAAAAATAAACCGCCTCCAATAATACCCGTAATAAATATTTGCCAAAACTTTTTTGAGGAAGCATAATCTAAGAAAATACTACCGAAATAAAAAAGTAGTAACATGTTGAAAAACAAGTCGATAAATGAATAATGAAAAAATCCGTAGGTGATTATTGTCCAGATTTTGTCAAACCAAGCCTCAAAAGTGTAGGGGAGTGCTACGGTCGAAAAGGAAAACATCTTGACGGCATATAATAACTTTGCTACTAAAAACAAAACAACTTCAATGCTGATAATCGTTTCCAACGCATTAAACTCTTTTATTTTGTCTATTAGTTTTTTCATGTTTGTTTACAATTAAGATTGTAAAATTTGAACCATATAAGCTATATAAGATTTTTCTTTAAGGTTTGCAAGCAAACTGATATAAGTTCATATAAGACGGTGTAAACTTCTAATTCTGAATTACTTTGCTCTTGTATTTTTTACTCTCTACTTCCAACTTTTTAATTCCACCGTTTATGTTCAAATTTTTGCCAGCTTTTCATCAATATAAATCCGGTGAGTGCCCCGCCTACGTGTGCCATGTGCGCAATAGGCGTATTGATAACCGTGGTGATACCAAAGAAAAAATCGGCGGCAACCATCAAAGGCACAAAATACTTGGCTTTGATAGGATAGGGAATAAACATGAGCATGAGCTCGGCATTTGGAAAATAAAAGGCAAAAGCCACTAATAATCCGTAAACAGCTCCTGAGGCGCCTAGCATAACGCCGTTGTAAATGCCGATCATATCAGGAAAATCAGAAAAATATTTACCGGAATTTAGTACTTCTATCACTTGTTCTTGCGTACCGCCATATTTAGCAATTAAGGCATTGACATCTTGCGAAAAGCTGTAATATTGTGCCAGCATAAAAAGTCCGATAGCACCCAATCCGGAAACGAAATAGAAAATTAAGAATTTTTTATCCTTCCAAATATGCAACAAAGGCGTACCAAAAGCCCATAGCGCATACATATTGAAGGCAATATGCATAGGACCGCCGTGCATAAACATATGTGTAATAATTTGCCATGGTTTAAATAGTGAATTTAGCGGGAAATGTGCCGCAAAAAGATTGTACATTATTTCGGGCTTTATCTGCGTAGCCACAAACATAATGACATTTACAATAATGAGGTGTTTTATGGTTTTGGGGATGTTGTTCATGTTTGATATATAGTAAATGTGTTTTGCAAATATACTAAAAACGAAATCAACACTTGTTAATTAAATATTAATAATGAGAATTCATTATCCTTAATTCATAATTTTTTATGATATTTGCTTATCACAAAAAATGAAATTGAAAAATGCGAATTGAATTCCGATTTATTACATTACTCTTACTAACTTTATTGACACATTCATGTATTTTTGAACAAGAAGGTATCGTGCGAAAATTTCCGGTCAAGCAGGTGCCTAAACCAATAGAAAAAATTTATTCTTACGTAAAAGATGACTACATTGTATCATTTGATACCATAAAAAAGTTTGATACATTTGGCGAAATGCTTCACAAATATCATTTACAATACCCCAAAATTTATGAAATTACGCAAAAAATCAAAGATAGTTTCGATATCAAGCGTATGCAACTGGGTAAACCATATGTCATATTAAGTCAGAAAGATTCCTTGGACAGTTTACCCAGACCAAAAGTGTTGATTTATCAAAATGATCCGATTAACTATACAATTATCGATTTTCAGGATTCGATTCAAGTAATTAAAAAGAAAAAAACTGTCAATATAAAAAAACGGACGGCTTATGTAAAGATTGAAAAATCGCTTTATCAAGATATTGCAGACAAAAATTTAAGTCCGAAATTGGCTATGGAATTGAACAATATTTATGCTTGGACAGTCGATTTCTTCCATTTGAATAAAGGAGATGAATTCAAAGTAATTTACGATGATATTTATATAGAAGACAGTATTTATGCGGGTATAGGTACAATCCATTCCGCCTATTTTAAATATGGCGGGAAAGATTTTTATGCTTTTCGTTATCAAACAGATACTACTGCGACACATTTTGCTTATTATGACAGAGAAGGACGTACTTTGCAAAAACAATTTTTAAAATCGCCTTTAAAATTTGGGCGAATCAGTTCGCGGTATAATATGAGACGGTATATTGCTTATTACGGCAGAATAAAACCTCATTTGGGTACTGATTTTGCTGCTCCCGTTGGAACACCTATTATGTCCACTGCCAACGGAGTTATTATTGCGCGTAGCTATACGCGCGGCAATGGTAATTATGTCAAAATACGACACAATGCCACCTACACAACGCAGTATTTGCATATGAGCAAATTTGCCAAAGGACAGCACGTAGGCTCAGTAGTTACACAAGGCGAAGTGATTGGATACATTGGTATGACCGGAAGCACCTCAGGACCACATGTGTGTTATCGTTTTTGGAAAAATGGCAAGCAAGTTGATGCGCTCAAAGAAAAAATGCCACCTGCCAAACCCATCGATTCGTTGTTAAAAGAACAATACTTGAAAGATATTGCTCCAATTAAAATAGCATTAGACAGTATAAAATAATGGAAAATTAAAAATGTTTTAAACGGTAAAATATGTAGAGAATCGATTTGTCAGTTAATTCATCAAATACGGGGCTTCGGTACTATTTTTCTCGTTCCTCAAAAAATCACTCAGCCGCCTCAGTTAATCAG
>Ga0256843_1002517_pt1 | contig 13308 bp, 10 predicted proteins | sample AlvinellametaG_FD_191572 | JGI IMG/M metagenome (GOLD analysis project Ga0256843, IMG submission 191572) | Pompeii worm associated microbial communities from hydrothermal vent at the East Pacific Rise, Pacific Ocean - Alvinella | ecosystem: Host-associated > Annelida > Integument > Unclassified ... | reverse complement strand
ACAGCTAATGGCAAACCAACATAGCCCAAACCTATAATTGCTACCCTTTTCATCCTCTCTCCCTTTAAAAATTAAACTTTATAAAACCATCTGTACCAATCTATAAACTTCTTAATCCCCTCTTTTACATCCACTTTCGGTTTATATCCAAGCTCTTTTTCAAGTGCACTTGTATCAGCCCAGGTACTCGGCACGTCACCCGGCTGCATCGGAAGCAGATTTTTCTTGGCTTTTTTCCCAAGAGTTTCTTCAATAGCCTCTATAAAATCCATAAGTTTTACAGGCTTACCGCGTCCGATGTTATATACCTTATAAGGCGCTATACTCTCGCTAGGTCGTCCATCCCAATCAGGATTTCCTTTTGGAGGATTGTCTATAACCCTTACAACCCCCTCGATAATATCATCTATATACGTAAAATCTCTTTGCATGTTTCCGTAATTATAAACGTCAATAGGTCTGTCTTCTAGTATCGCTTTTGTAAATAAAAACAGCGCCATATCAGGTCTTCCCCACGGTCCGTAAACTGTAAAAAATCTAAGACCCGTAGTCGGGATATTATAAAGATACGAATATGTATGACTCATAAGCTCATCCGCTTTTTTCGTAGCTGCATAAAGGCTTATAGGATGGTCTACGTTATCATCAGTCGAAAACGGCTGCTTTTTATTAAGCCCGTATACGCTCGAACTGCTCGCATAGCTTAAAGCTTTTACCCCGTGATGTCTGACAGCCTCTAAAATATTCATATGTCCTACGATATTGCTCTGGATATAAGCGTCCGGGTTTGTCAGAGAATACCTAACCCCAGCCTGCGCCGCCAAATGACAGACTTTATCAAACTTTTCTTCTCTAAACAGTTTATCAACAGCTTCTTTGTCTTTGAGATTTAGTTTTATAAATTTATAATTAGGATATTTTTTACTCTCAACGATTTTTCCATATTCTATTTTATCTTTTTCGATTCCGGCCTCGGCAAGTCTTCCGTATTTTAAATTCACGTCATAATAATCATTTATATTATCTAGCCCTATTACCTCATCTCCACGCTCAAGCAGTCTGTTAGCCAAATGAAAACCTATAAACCCGGCAGTACCGGTGACTAATATTTTCATTAATTTCCTTTATTTAACAACATTTTTAGCAGAATTATACAATAAGGAGGCTTTGGAGCGCTCCCCTTTTTCATCCTTCCCCGTATTTAAATGACATTATAATGATTTTTCATTTTTTTTTCAATAAATTGGAACACTTTTTGCTTATTAATCCCTACTGTAAATATCTCTCGTATATACTTTTTCTTTATGTTTTTGAAGTTTTTCATCAATTCTGTTTGCCAAAATCACGTCACTTTGTTTCACAAATTCTTCAAAGTCATTCACAAACTCCACACCTTCAATTTCATCACCTTTTGCCATCGGTTCATATACGATAAGCTTTACAAAAGGCTTTAGCATCTCCATTACGTCAAATATAGCGCTGCTTCTAAAATTATCGCTTCCAGCTTTCATCGTCAGCCTGTAAACCCCCACGACTTTAGGATTTTTATCAAGCACTCTTTTTGCTATAAATTCTTTTCTTGTCGTATTGCTGTCTACTATCGCCTCAATAAGTCTTTGAGGAATATTTTCACGTGTATAATTTGCAAGAAGCTGCTTAGTATCTTTTGGCAGACAATATCCTCCGTAACCGAAGCTTGGATTATTGTAATAATTTCCGATTCGAGGGTCAAGACAAACACCCTCGATTATCTCTTTTGTATTAAGTCCCTTAAGTTCGGCAAACGTATCAAGCTCGTTAAAAAAGCTCACTCTCATAGCAAGATACGTATTTGCAAAAAGTTTTATCGCTTCGGCTTCTGTATTATTCGTAAATAAAATAGGAATAGTTTCTTTAAACGCCCCGTCTCTTAGAAGATTTGCAAATATTTCAGCTTTTGTGGATTTTTCTCCGACAATTATACGACTCGGATACAGACTGTCAAAAAGAGCTTTCCCCTCTCTCAAAAATTCAGGTACGAAAAAGATATTCTCATAATTAAATTCTTTTTTTATCCTCTCCGTATACCCGATAGGAATGGTTGAACGAATTACGATAGTGGCTTGTGGGTTTATTTCTATTACGTCTTTTATTACACTCTCAACCGATTTGGTATTGAAATAATTAGTCACCGGATCATAATCTGTCGGAGTCGCTACCACTACGTATTCTGCCCCTTCATATGCTTCTTTTTTATCCGTCGTAGCTTTTAGATTCAAATCTTTCTTTTGAAAAAATTCAGTAATTTCCTTATCTTCTATAGGACTTATTCTTTTGTTTATCAGCTCAACTTTTTCAGGCACTATATCAAGCGCCACTACTTCATTATTCTGAGCTAAAAGCACGGCATTGCTAAGCCCCACATATCCTGTCCCGGCGATTGCTATTTTCATTTATTACCCTTAATATTCAATAAATTTTTTGATATTATAGCATTTAAAAAACAAGGCGAAAGAATGTCAGAGCAAAAACCTCAAATCATACCGGTTCAATACATCCCGTACTGCGAAGAAGATGAAATTGATATAAAAGAAATAATAAAAAAGTTACTTTCATATAAAAAATTTATTATTATTTTTACTTTAACTGTAACAGTGTTTGCAGCAATATATGCTTTTTTGAAAAAACCTATATACGAAATAAAAGCCGATATTAAGCTAGGATCAATAATTACTTCGGCAGATAAAAAAATTAATCTTCTTAATCCGTCAACTGAAACAATTTATATCAAAAATACATACGACCATTCAAACGACACCAAAATAAAATATCCAAAAGTTTCTGCAAGTATCGCAAAAGGAACAAAAAATATCATTTCCCTTACGATTGACGATTTTTCAAACCCGCAAGCATTAAATCTATTAAATAAAATTATCGACGATCTAAGAAGTCAAGAAAACAAATATATAAACAATTATAAACAAAACATAACTTATCAGTTAAAAGCATACGAAAATCAAAAAAATATCATCTCCCAACAAATTTCATATCTGCAAAAACAATTAAAAACAACAAAAGATCCCAATATATATCAAAGTATTTTATCTTCTATTGCCGATTATCAGAAACAACTCTTAAATATTGATCTGCAAATCACGAATCTAAATACCCTTTTACTGCCTTCAAATTTTGTACATACATCAATAATCGGAAAGATAATAAAATTCGATCATCCTATAAAACCTAAAAAGAAACTTATTATAATCGTTGCATTTATTACAGGATTCATACTTTCAATATTCTTAGTATTTTTTATAGAGTTTATTAAGGGATTAAAAGAGGAAAATTAACTAATTTAATTCTTTATGATTAAATTCTTTTACCAATTCTTTTAAAATTTTTAATATTTCTTTTTTTTCATATTTTTTTAAGAGTTTATAAATTAAATTATTTAATTTATTAATATCAAAATAAGTCGGTGAAGCAACAAATATAGAATCATATATCGTTTTTGCTTCTGCATCATTAATTAAAAGTTCTTCATATAATTTTTCACCGGGACGCAAACCAGTAATAATTATATTATTTTCATCTTTACCATACATTTTTAACATTTTTTTAGCCAACTCAATAATTTTAACCGGTTTTCCCATATCTAAAATAAAAATTTCTCCATTTTTAGCCAAACTACCTGCTTGCAATACTAATTGACAGGCTTCAGGTATCAACATAAAATATCTGGTTATTTCAGGATGCGTCACAGGTAATGGTTTACCTTCTTCAATAAGTTTTTTGAATTTAGGAACTACACTACCGCTACTTCCAAGAACATTTCCAAATCTAACAGCAGCAATTTTTGTATTTTTAGAATATATATTTTGTGCATACAGCTCACAAACTCTTTTTGTAGCACCCATAATATTTGTAGGTCTTACAGCTTTATCAGTAGAAATTAAAATAAAATTTTTTACTTTATATTCAATAGATAAATCTATGCTGTTTTTTGTTCCGATAATATTATTAATAACTGCGCTTCTAGGATTCTCTTCACATAAAGGAACATGTTTATAAGCAGCTGCATGTATTACAATATCAGGTTTTTCTTTACAAAAGACCTTTTTTAATTCCTGTTTTCTTGTTACATCTACCATATAGCATTTTCTATCAATTGATAACTCTTCATTAATTGAATATAAATTATATTCTGAATTTTCTACCAATATTAATTTTTTTGCCCCAAATTTTTCACATTGTCTACAGATCTCGCTTCCGATACTTCCTCCCGCCCCGGTAATTAATATGATTTTATCTTTTACAAAATTCCTAATTGCATTTTTATCCAAATCTTTTGGTTTTCTCGCCAATAAATCTTCAATAGATATATCTTTTAATTGTTTAGAGTACAGTTCTGATTTTAATATTTCGTTTATTGAAGGAAGTATTTTTATTTTTTCTGCATAAGGCTCAAGCATATCATAAGCATGTTTTATTTGCTCTTGAGAAGCCGAAGGCATTGCAATAATTAATAAATCTATTTCTTTTTTATTAAATTTTTTAATGGCATTTTGAGGTGATATTATTTTTACACCATCTATGCTTCTATTTTGCAAATGCTTATCATCATCTATATAATATAAAAGCTTATATTCACTATTTCTATATTCTTCACCAAGTTTCATTCCGGCTCTGCCGGCACCATATATAACCAAAGTTTTATTTTTTTTATTTTTATTCGTTCTATTCATATACAAATAATAAGAATACATCAAAAAATTAATTAAAAATAAATAAATAAATAATTCACTTACAAAAAAAGAAACTGGCAAAGTATTATAAAAAATTGGCATATAAATCATAAAAGCCACAATATATACAAAACTTTTAATTAAAAAAGATTTCGGAGTGGCTTTTTGCCAACTCATAGAATAATCTTTAAAAATAAAAAATGAACACAACATCCTAATAACTGCTACTAATAAAACTATTTTCAAATTAAATGAATAATGAAAAATATAAAACGTCCAAAAAAATGTAATAAATGTTAAAACAAAAATTACGACAAAATTTAAAAAATTTTTTAAATTACTCATTAAATTACCTTTAATGTTTTCAGTATAATTTTAACATCATCAATAAAATTTATATTATCAATATATTTATAATAAAGTTCTATTTTTTTCGGCAGGATTATCTCAATATATGCTTTCTCAGTATCCGGATATTTGTTCAAAATTTCTTCTTCATCTCTAAATTCTATTGCTGCGTAATCCGTTATCCCAGGTCTTACACTCAAAACTTTTTCATACTCTTTTTTTCTTTCCTTTACATATTTCATAACTTCCGGTCTAGGACCTACTAAACTCATATCTCCTTTTAATACATTCCAAAGCTGAGGAAGCTCATCTAGTTTTGTTTTTCTTAAAAATCTTCCTATAGGTGTAATTCTCTTATCGTCTCCTTTTGTTACACTAGGGCCTAGTTTATCTGCATTAACTACCATACTTCTAAATTTATACAAATTAAATTCCTTAAAATTTTTACCCACTCTTTTTTGTACGAAAAAAACCGGGCCTGGAGAAGTGATTTTGATAATTAATCCTATTACTAACATAACAGGAAAAAGTACTATCAATCCAATCCCAGACGCCACAATATCAAATAATCTTTTACCAAATTTTTCATACATTATTAACCACCTCTAAAACATTTTCAATAACATAATCAACTTCTTTTTCATGCATATCCGGATAAATAGGCAAAGACAAAGATTTTTCAAATACCTGATTAGCTATTGGAAAATTTTCATCTTTTAAATTATATTTTGTTTTATAGTATGGATGTTTGTGAACGGGTATAAAATGAACACTACAATTAACTCCTCTTTTTTTAAGTTCATTTATTACATAATCTCTATTAGGTACTTTTATTACATATAAATGCCAAGATGTAGTTCTGTCTTTTTTAATTCTTAACGGCTGAATTTTTTCATTATTTTCGAATGCTTGGTTATATTTTTTAGCAATATTTTCTCTTTTTTCAAGAAGTTCATATTGTCTTTTTAGCTGTACTAAGCCAATCGCTGAAGCTATATCCGTAGTATTATATTTATTCCCATTATCAACCACCTCATAATACCAGCTACCTTTGTCGGTATATCTGTCCCAAGCATCTTTGCTAATTCCATGAAGCCTGTTAATCCTCATATGTTTCGCATATTTTTCATTATCAGTGGTAGCCATACCTCCCTCACCTGTAGCCAATGTTTTTGTAGCATAAAAACTAAAACATGTTATATCACTTCCTTTTAAAACGCCTATTTTTTGTCCTTTATAAGTACTTGGAAGAGCATGTGCAGCATCTTCAACGACTTTAAGATTATATTGTTTTGCTATTTCGTATATTTCATCCATATCGCAAGGCTGTCCTGCAAAATGAACAGGAATAATTGCTTTTGTTTTGTCAGTAATCAAACCTTCTATTTTATTAACATCAATATTATGTGTAGTTTCTTCAATATCACATAATACCGGTACAGCATTGAAATAGGTAACAACTTCAGCGGTAGCCACAAATGTATTTGTAGGAACTATAACTTCATCACCTTCTTTAATTCCTATAGCTTTTAAAGCGAGATGAAGTGCTGCGGTTGCACTGTTTACACTTACCGCTTCTTTCGAACCGATAAATTCCTTAAATTTTTTTTCAAATTCAATAGTAGTAGGCCCCATTGTAAGCCAGCCTGATTTCATTACGCTTATTACGGCACTTATTTCTTCTTCTGTTACAGGAGTTTTGTGAAATGGAATATTCATTGAAACAACCTTTCATATTTTTGTGCTAATTTCTCATATGTAAAATTTTCTAAAACATATTTTTTTCCGTTTTCACCTAATTTTTTTCTTTCATCTTTATTCATACCATACAGTTTTAAAACACCTTGTTTAATTGATTCCGGATTTTCAGCTTCTACTGTCACACCGCACTTTGCCAAATCCACAATATTATTTTTACCTGAATTTATAGCATAAACAATAGGTTTGGCACTATACATATAATCAAATAATTTATTAGGTGATACACCGTATTTAAATAATTTTTCTTTTTTTAATCCGATATAACATACATCAAAAAGTTTAAGCATCGCCTGAACCTGACTTTTTTTTATAGAAGGAATAAAAAGAATATTTTTTAAATATCCATATTTTTTTATTAGATTCTCTTTTTCTTTTCCATCCCCAACTATTATAAAAACAATATCATCATAGTTCTTTAATAATTTTGCTGTTTCAAGAAAACTGTCCAATGCGTTCGCAATACCAACCGTTCCTGTATAACCTATAATAAATTTATTTTTTGGTATCATCTCTTCAATTTCTTTTGGTAAAGGCTCAATTTTTTGCATATCATCAAGTGAAATACCGTTATTTATCCATACGAAATCTCTCTCTATATTCAAATCATTTTTTAAATGTTCATCATAATTTTGTAAAGAACTCACAATAAAATCAGCATTTTTTATAGCAAATCTTTCGCACCAAGACATCATTTTAATTAAAGGATGTTTAGGAGAAATATTTCCAAGCTCAATAATAGATAAAGGCCAAATATCCTTTACTTCGTATATAAATTTAGCATTAAATTTTTTTGCTAATTTATAAGCCGGCATAACTAAAAAAGGAGCCATCGGAGAAGCTATTATTACATCTGGTTTTTTCATTTTTGAAACAGGTAAGAAAAACAGTTTAGTCGTAAATTCAAACCATTTAAAAACTCTTTTTTTATTATCAGATTCTCCATAATTAATAACTTTCGTCCATACATAATTAATACCGTCAATTTTCTTAAATGTAAAAACACCGTTAGTTTCCGGTAATCTTTTAAAAAGATGCATATAAGAAGCCGTAATGATATATACTTCGTATCCCCTTTTTACCCATTCTTTTGCAAAATAATAATTTCTAAACTCCATTCCATGATACGGACTCCCTGCATAATCATTAATTATCCAGATTGTTTTATTCACTAAACAACTCCTTACATATCATCTCACTTGCCTTACCGTTACCATATAAATTAATTTCAAAATCATCATTAAACTTAAAGTTTTTATAAACATACAATATCTTATTTTTATCAGCTCCGGCCAATACGTTAAATCCGTTTTTTATCAATTCCACCCACTCAGTTTCATCTCTTAAAGTAATACATGGCTTTTTGAAAAAAAACGCCTCTTTTTGAAGACCCCCGCTATCAGTTATTACCATATCGCTGTTATCTAAAAGCCACACCATTTCCAAATATCCCACGGGTTCTATTATTGTTATATTTTCAGGAACAATTCCGTACTTCTCAAGTAATTTCGAAGTCCTTGGGTGTAGAGGTAATATTATTTGTTTCTCTTTTGCTATACTCTCAAGAGCTTCAAATATATTTTTTAATCTATTCTCATCATCCGTATTTTCCGCTCTATGAATTGTTGATAAAATAAATTTATCTTCTATCCTTACATTTTGAGGTTCTTTAGCATACTTTTTATAAAACATAGCAGCATCTTGCATTACATCGCCACTTTTTATTATTTTGCACTCAAAATTATCAAATCCTTCTTTTTTTAAGTTTTCAACAGCAGTATCTGTCGGGCAAAAAAGCCATTTACTTACTCTATCCGTTAAAATTCTATTAATCTCTTCGGGCATTTTCATATTAAAACTTCTAAGTCCGGCTTCTACATGGGCTATTGGAATATGAATTTTACTTCCTACAATTGCTCCTGCAAGAGTTGAATTAGTATCACCATATACCATAATAATATCAGGTTTTTCTTTTAAAGCAACTTCTTCTATTTTTTCTATCATCTGCCCTGTCATTGCTCCGTGAGTTTTACCTCCGATTCCGAGATAATAATCAGGTTTCGGAATTCTCATCTGTTCAAAAAATATATCACTCATATTACTATCGTAATGCTGTCCGGTATGAACTATTACTTCTTTAATATTTTTATGTTTTGCTATTTCTCTACTTACTGCACCCGCTTTTATAAACTGTGGTCTCGCTCCTATTATCGTTAGGATTTTCATTTTTTTTATCCTTTTCTAAAAAAATAAAATACTATCAAAAAAGGAAATATTTGATAAACAAATACAGCTAAAACACCTGAATTAGTTAATGAAATAGCTAATGGAAAAACTAAAAATGTTATAAAACCTTTATATTTTTTATTCAAAGAATTTAAAATTTTAAAGATAAAAAATAAAAATAAAATATAAAATAATATTCCAATTATACCAAAATTACCATATGCATCAGATAATATACCACTATTAGCATGAGTGTTTTTTAAAAAAAATCTTTCACCAATTATATGCGAAGCGGATTTTATTTCATCTAAAAACCCTAAAAAATGTGTATATTTTGATAAAAAATTGAAAGAATGATTAGTAAAATAATCAAAATATAATCCATATATTTGAGCTACTAATATCATACTTCTTCTTATAAATAAAGATAATAATAGATCTATTTTAAAAAAATAAAAACATAAAAAACTAAAAATAATAGTACTTAATATAAAGCATCCTACTATAAATGTTGTTAATATTTTCTTTTTCATAAAAAAACCGATAAAAAAAGTAAAAAAAACTCCGAATAAAATCATTTTGGATCCACTGTAAATAAAATCTATTATTGTAAAAATTATTGTTAATATTAAATAAAAATATTTGTTTGTATCAAAGTACAAAAATATATAATATGGAATAAAACCGAATGATAAAAAAGAAAATACTATTTGTACTAAAATACCTGAATTATTAAATATTTTTCTTTGCGAATAAACATCTAATAATGAATCAATTTTTGTGTGAATACCCATTTTTAAAATAAAAATTATAACTATAAATATACTTAATAAAATTACAATTAATAATTTTCTATTAAAAAATTTATTATAAGAAAAATATAAAATTTTTCGAATATTTAATTGAGTTCTTAAAAAAAACAAATTATATAAAATAAACAAAATTAAAAAACTACTTAATCCTATAATACCTCCTATATCATTATAAAAATTTAAAGAAAATAATGCCATAAAAGGTAATGTGACAAGATAATAATATAAATTTATAATTAAATCCGAAGGTCTACATATAAATTTTGGTAAATTAAAATTAATTATTACTATAATAAAACTTACAAAAATAAATTTTATTATTTTAAAAGTACCTAAAGGGTAACCGTAATAACCAAAAGACAATACATCATTATTATATAATTCAACAATTAAATTTTGGTAAATTAAAATCAACATAAATACAATTAATATTGAAATAATATTTAGTTTAATTCTTTCCAATTTTATCCCTTGTCAATATATATACAAACATTCCTGTTGTAATTGCAAGCATTATTATTAATAAAATAAATAAAATACTAATATAAAGTGTTTGATTTTTGAAAAAATAAGATAATAAAATAAACACAAATAATAATAAAATTATTATTTTAGCATTAATTGCTTTTTGAGTTAATGAATCTATTATATTTTTATTAATTAAAAAAATTACATAAAAAAAAGCAGCAAAAATATAATAATTAAAAATGTATAAATTATACTCATCTATTTTAGATATAAAAAACTGAATCAAATATTGTTTATTAAAATAAATTATAAAAATTAAAACTAATAAACTACTAATTAAAATAAAATAAATTTTTTTTAAAATTTTAATAAAAACATTTAAATCATTATTTGATAGATATCTACTTAATCTTGATAGTAAAATATTATTTAATGGTGTATATAAATAACCTATCACAACTATTAATGTTAGGTAAAATGATACTAATCCCTTGTGTTTATTATTTATAAAATACAAGGGATATATAAATATTAAATTTAAACCTAAATCCGAGAATATTCTTTTCACTCCATAAAATAATAAAATTTTTAATTTATTTAAAATATCTAACTTAATTTTAAACTTAAAATTTACTAAAAAACAGAAAACAAATAATGATAATATAATTTGATAAGTTCCATGAATAAATAAAAACATATTTAAATTATTAGCAAAAACTATAGCAATAAAAGGAGCCCCGGCTTTGCTAAAAATATCATATATGTTAGCCAATTTGTACTCTAATTTTCCTCTTAAATATGAGTAAATTACATTATGTAACAATATCCCAGCAATTAAAATAACTATATTAAAACAATATTGTTTATTCACTCCAAATCTATTTAAAAAAAAAGCAATTTGATTTATATCAAATATAAATAAAGTAAATAAAACTAATATAATAAAAATTGTCCATAAATATCCTGCTATTAAAAATTTTTCATCTCCATGATAATATGCTACATTTCGAATTAAAGCTATTGGCAAAGAAAAACTAACAAATGCAATTATAAAAGTATTAAGCCTTTTAATTATTGAGTATTGCTCAAATATTGATATCCCATAAAAATAACTTATTAATTTATAACTAAATAAAAAAGAAAACAATACAATAAATTGTGTAAATAAAGAAAATATATAATCTCTTCTCATAATTTATCTTTTAAAAATATATTTTTCAAAAAATTTTGCTTGAAGTAAACTACCATCAAGGCTATAATGATCATCGTCAGCATACATCATATGCCCATTAATAATCGCATAACAATTTTTATTATCACAAAATAATTTAGAATTATCTAAAATATAAATGTGCTTAAATTTCTTTCCCAAATCAAAAACATATTTTCTATAATCTGATTGCCTTTTTATAAAATTAATATAACTTATTTTACATTGTTGAGGGAAAATATTAAAAGGTCGCTCTAAACAATTTTTTGGATCAAAACCCAATTCTGGATTTTCTAAAACAAAAAAAACTTCTTTATGTAATGAATTTAAAAATTTAAATGTATCAAATAATCTTTTTTTATATAATAATTCTTGATTGTAATTAGCTTTTTTATTTACAAAATATTCTTTAAAATGATAATTTAATTTTTTTCCACCATGTTCTATTATTCCATAACCTTTATCTTTCATATATACTGTACCTCTTGTTATATAAATAATTTTTTTTATTTTTATTTTATTACTTTTTATTATATTAAAAATATCATTTATTTTTATTCTACATAAATTTAAATCTTTTATATGATATCCCATTTCTCCATTAATAAGAGGAGGACAGCTTGAATTTGCGATTAATAATGTTTCTAAATTATATTTCTTTGCTAATTTAGATATTCCATAATATGAGGTTTCAGCATGAGAATCTCCAATTACTAATACATATGATTTATCTAATTTCATAGAAGTAGCTTTGACATAATCATTTAACGGTTTTTTATTTAGAATTTTTTCAAATAAAATAATTCCATTTTCATTAAAAGGTTTTGGTCTTATAAATTGACTTTGATATTTATTCTTAGCTAAAAAACTTCTATTTGGAAATCCATTATTAATATATATATATCTACCAATAATACCAATTATTAATAACATTATTACTAATATTCCAGTAAAAAAATAACTTTCCTGTTTTCTTGAAGGAATTTCGATATATAAGTATGTAAAATATGCCAAAATAATTGAAAAGAACAATATAGCTAGACTATATTTTATAACATTTAGTCCCACAATATACATAAAACTAATAATTACATAATGCCACAAATATAAAGGAAAACTTATTAAACCAAAAAAAACAAGAAATTTATTGGATAAGAAAAAATTTTTTTTTGGAAGAGAAATTTGAAAATTTTTTTCAATTGCGAATAACACCCCTCCTAGCGTTAGCTCCCAAAATCTTGCTAAAGAATTATAAAATAAATTTATATCCAATATATATCTCAAACTAAAAAATAAAATTAAAATAAATATCAATGAATATAATAAGTTAAATCTAAATCTATAAATCATATATATTAAAAAAGGCCAAAATATATAAAAATGTTCTTCTACGGATAACGACCAAAAATGTAATAAAGGTTTTAACTGTGCTGCTTTATCCCAGTATCCCACTTCATGAATAAGATTAAAATTTTGATAAAAAAATGCTGAAGCTTGAATATGTTTCCCAAGATTTTTCAATTCTTGTGGGAATAAAAACAAATATCCAAATAATATTGTAAAAAACAATACTATTATCACTGATGGAAAAATTCTTCTTATTCTATTTCTATAAAATTTAAAAAAAGAAAATTTCTTTTGTTCCAATTTAGAATAAATTATTTTTGTTATTAAATATCCCGATAAAACAAAAAATAAATCTACTCCTAAATATCCATATTTAAAAAAATTAGGATATAAATGAAACAACAAAACACTTATT
>Ga0256843_1002516_pt1 | contig 13313 bp, 13 predicted proteins | sample AlvinellametaG_FD_191572 | JGI IMG/M metagenome (GOLD analysis project Ga0256843, IMG submission 191572) | Pompeii worm associated microbial communities from hydrothermal vent at the East Pacific Rise, Pacific Ocean - Alvinella | ecosystem: Host-associated > Annelida > Integument > Unclassified ... | reverse complement strand
CTTTTTTTTGTTTTTTTTGCTTTTTTTGTATTTTTTTTCAGGAATCCGGAAAGAGTTCCCGAAGATACCAGCAAAGGCGCCGTAATATCTCCAAGTGACGGTGAAATAATTGAAATTGTGGAAACAAAAGCGCCTTTAACAGGTGAAAATATGATAAAAATATCAATAAAACTTTCACTCTTTGACGTACATGTTCAAAGAAGCCCGATTGAGGGTGAGATTACTGCAAAAGAGTATATTCACGGGCTGTTTTTGTCTTTAAGTGATAAAAAGGCAAGCGAGCTTAATGAACAAAACAGAGTGCTTTTTTCAAACGCATCAAAAGTCGTAGTCAATCAGATTGCTGGATTTATAACAAGAAGAATAGTGGATTTCGGCAAATTCGGGAGAGTTTCTTTAGGTGAAAGATACGGAATGATAATGTTCGGAAGCCAGGTTGATTTATATCTGCCTAAAAATACAAAAATAAAAGTTACCGAATTTCAAAAAGTAAAAGCCGGAGAAAGTTTAATAGGATTTTTGAATGAAAGTTAAGTTTGCATATTTAATACCTAATTTTTTTACCGCGTTAAGCGTATTTTTCGGGATAATGAGCATTATTGCCTCATCACAGGGTAAATTTGAAAAAGCGTTTATTTATATTGTTTTCAGTCTTATTGCGGACGGTCTTGACGGAAGGGTGGCAAGACTCACAAACACTACCAGCAAATTCGGAGTGGAATTTGATTCTTTAGCAGATATTGTTGCATTCGGGACGGCTCCTGCAATGTTTTTGTTTTTTGCTATAGGAGAGCATTACGGAAGATTCGGAGCATTAGTGAGCGGGCTTTATGTTGTTTTCGGAGCTATAAGACTTGCAAGGTTTAACGTTACCACAAATGAAAATGATCCGAGATATTTTATCGGACTGCCGATTCCTACGGCTGCAGTGGTTTTGGGCAGTTGGATAATGCTTGATTTTAAATATCAAAGCAATTTTGATATTGCTATTTTGATAGGCGCTTTGTTTTTGAGCTTTTTGATGGTTAGCAATTTCAGATATCCTAGTTTTAAAAAAATAGACTTAAATAAAAATGTTGCATTAAAAGTATTGATAATAATCATAATATTAGCGTCATTTATTTACCTATATCCGGTAGAAGCGTTATCCGCTATATTAACGGTATATGCATTTTACGGTTTTTTCAGGGGAATAAGAGGATATATAAAAGTGATGAAATCTAAACGATAATTTTTTTCCATTGACAAAAAATTAAATTTAAAGTACAATACCAAACAGGTTATACACGGTTAATTAAGTAATTATTACTGCAAATTGGTATAATTTCATATTATTTATAAAGGATATTTTATGGAAATGGTAAAAATTTTTGATACCACATTAAGAGACGGAGAGCAGAGTCCCGGGGCATCAATGACTATTGAAGAAAAAATAAAAGTTGCCCGCCAGCTTGAAAAACTTAAAGTAGATATTATAGAAGCAGGATTTGCGGCTGCGAGTCCCGGTGATTTTGAAGCTATTAACAATATTGCAAAAGAAGTAAGCGAAAGCACGGTATGTTCGCTTGCAAGAGCTGTGGAAAAAGACATTAAAGCGGCTGCAGACGCTATAGCTCCGGCAAAACTTAAAAGAATACATACGTTTATTGCGACAAGTCCTATTCATATGGAATATAAACTAAGAATGAGTCCTGACGAAGTTATAAAAAGAGCAGTGGACGCCGTGAAATATGCAAGAAGCTTTGTGGAAGACGTAGAATTTTCATGTGAAGACGCAGGCAGAAGCGAAATGAGCTTTTTAAAAGAAATAATTGCGGCGGTTATTGAAGCGGGAGCTACGACTATAAATATCCCGGATACCGTAGGTTACAGATTTCCTACCGAAATGGGGGCTATGATTAAAGAGCTTACCGATTATTTTCCAAAAAACGTGATTTTCAGTGTTCACTGTCATAACGATTTGGGTCTTGCGACGGCAAACTCGCTTTACAGCGTTTTAAACGGGGCAAGACAGGTGGAATGTACTATAAACGGGCTTGGCGAGAGAGCCGGAAACGCAGCTCTTGAGGAAATAGTAATGGCTATAAAAGTAAGACGTGATCTGTTTGACGGAATTGATACCAGAATAGAAACAAAAGAGATATACCCTACAAGCAGACTTGTGTCAAGTGTTACGGGCATAGAACCGCAGCCGAATAAAGCAATTGTAGGTAAAAATGCGTTTGCTCATGAGAGCGGTATCCACCAGGACGGTGTTCTTAAACATAAAGAAACATATGAAATTATGAGTGCCGAAAGTATCGGGCTTGACGTTAAAGATACGATTGTGCTTGGAAAACACAGCGGAAGACACGCATTTTCCAAAAAACTTGAAGCTTTAGGTTTTAAATTAAACGACGAAGAATTAAACGAAGCGTTTATGAAATTTAAAAAACTGGCTGACAGGAAAAAAGAAATTTATGACGAAGACATTATAGCTATATTAAACGACACTATGGATTCTACGCCTAAGACGTATGAACTTGTTTCTCTTCAGCTCAGCGACTGCAGCGACGGTATGCCGAGCGCTGCCGCTAAAATAAAATTCGAAGACAAGATTTATGTAGATGCGGCTATAGGAGAGGGAACCATTGATGCGGTGTTTAAAGTAATAGATAGAATCAGCGGTATTAACGGCAAACTTATGGATTATAAAGTTGAGGCGGTAACGGAAGGAAAAGACGCGCTTGCTAAAGTTATGGTTAAGGTGGTGTTTGATGAGAACAAACCTGCCGTTATGGGACACGGACTCAGTATTGATACGATGCTTGCCAGTGCGAGGGCGTATATTAACGCACTTAACAATTATGTGCATATGAAAGATTTATTGCAGAAAAAAATAAGCTATAAAGACAGTATATAAAAATTAAAAAACAGGATAAAAATGATTAAAGTAGCAATTTTAGGAAAACCTAACGTAGGGAAAAGTTCGCTTTTTAACAGAATACTGCGTGAAAGAGACGCAATTGTAAGTGAAAGAGCCGGAACGACCAGAGATATTAAAAAAAGAGAGGTAAGCCTTGATGACGATCTGGAAGAAATAGTGCTTTTAGATACGGGCGGGCTCGAAGAGAGGGACGAACTTTTTAACAAAGTTAAAGAAAAAGCCCTTGAAGTGGCAAAAGAAGCCGATATAGTGCTTTATATGGTAGACGGAAAAACAATTCCGGACGAAGAGGAAATAAAATATTTCAGAAACCTTCAAAAGCTGGATAAACATATCATTTTGGTTGTGAATAAAATTGACAACGATAAAATGATGGAAAAAGTGTATGATTTTTATGAGCTCGGAGCCGATGAGATATATCCTATTTCCGTTGCACACAACAGAGGAGTCGGCAAACTTATAGAAAGAATAAAAGCGTTTGTTCCGAAAAAACCCAAAACCTTTGAAGTAAGCGAATTTGAACAGGAAATACCTCTTGAAGATCTTCTTTTTGAGGAAAATGAAGAAAACGAAAACCTGGAAGAATTAAAAGAGATAAAAGTTGCTATTGTAGGACGTGTAAACGTCGGTAAAAGTTCGCTTTTAAACGCTCTTGTAGGAGAAGAGAGGGCGATTGTCAGCGATGTTGACGGCACGACTATAGATCCTATCGACGAAAGTATTTATCATGACGGATGGAATATTACGTTTGTGGATACGGCGGGGATCAGAAGAAGAAGCAAAATAAAAGATATTGAAAAATACGCACTCTTAAGAACGGAAAAAGTCCTTGAAAACGCAGATATAGCAATACTTGTAGTCGATGCTAACGAAGGTGTCGTAGAACTTGACGAAAAAATCGGAGGGCTTATAGACAAGCATAAAAACGGTGTAATTATAGTAGCAAACAAATGGGATGAAAACTCTGAAGAGTTTCATAAATTCAGAGACGAGATTTATTACAGATTTAAATATCTTTATTTTGCCCCGTTTTTAGTGGTAAGCGCAAAAACCGGAAGAAATATTGATAAACTCAAAGATGAAATAATAAAAGTTTATAAAAATTATTCAAAAAGAATACCTACTTCTACTCTTAACAAATGGATAGAAGAAGCGACTCAGAGACATAGAATACCGACGGATATCGGAGGTAAGGAAGTTAAAATATTTTTTGCTACGCAGTTTAAAACAAAGCCGCCTACCATTGCTCTGGTAATGAACAGAACAAAACTGCATTTTTCTTATAAAAGATATTTGGTAAACTTCCTAAGACAAAAAGAGGATTTTACAGGTACTCCTATTATTTTTGTGCCTAGAAAAAAAGGAGAAAAAGAATGAAAAAACTCAGTATTGCATTAATTTTAGCCGGAGCTGTCAGTATAGCAAGCGCAGATTTGTTAAGCATAAGCGCCGGTGCCGGGTATGAACAGCAGGATATCAGCGGATATGTTAAGTTAAACGGTGTTACCAACTATTTTAATAACAAATCAGCCGAAACAGACGGCAATGTAAATACAGGTAATTTCGGACTTCAAGATGAAAAAAATCCTTATTTCTGGATTAAAATGATTCATCCGATACCTATTGTCCCGAATGTTAAATTTCAATATACGAAATATGATTCAACCGGTCACAGTGATTATATAGCCGGAAATGTTGAAATATTCGGTGACGTAACTATTCCTACGGCTGTTACGAACGCTTCGACTTCACAGACAATCGATTCATATGATTTAACGCTTTTTTATGAATTCAAACCTGTAGTGGCGGATATTGAAGCGGGATTAGGAGTTGATTACTGGAAAGGGCATACCAAAATATACGGTACTGCGGGCGGAGTAACCAAAAACTGGGTCGATGACGACTGGAGTGTCGCTCTTCCGTATTTATACGGACATATAGAGACGATGAAAGTATTCGGATTTTCAGGCATAGCTACGGTAAAATGGGCAAAAGCCGGTGACAATCACCATTACGATTATATAGGAGCCGTAAAATACACGTTTGACGCACCGGGTCCTGTAAATCCTTTTGTAAAAATAGGTTACAGATATAAAGAGGCATACGGTGTTGACGGAGACAACGAAACACTTTTAAAATATAAAGGTGCATTTTTAGAAATAGGAGCGAAGTTTTGAGAGTAGTAAGCGGAATGAGACCTACGGGTAAGTTACATCTTGGTCATTATATAGGTGTTATAAAAAACTGGCTGGAGCTGCAGGACAAATACGATACGTTCTTTTTTGTCGCCGACTGGCATGCGCTTTCGACAAAATACGACGAAGGGCTTGATTTAAAGGAATTAAGCATAGATTTGGTAAAAGAGTGGATAGCGTGCGGTATTGATCCTGAAAAATCGACAATATTTATACAAAGCGATATAAAAGAGCACGCGGAACTTTATCTTGTGCTGAATATGATTACTCCGGTAAGCTGGCTGGAGAGAAATCCTACATATAAAGACGCTATGGCGCAGGTTGAATATAAAGACAAAAATAATGCCGGTTTTCTTACGTATCCCGTATTACAGACGGCTGATATCATACTTTACGATGCAAACCTGGTACCTATAGGAGAAGACCAAAAGCCTCATCTTGAAATAGCAAGGGAAATTGTAAGAAGATTTCATTATCTGTTTAAAAACGAAAACGTATTTGTAGAACCAAAAGAGCTGTTAACGGAAATACCGAGACTTCCGGGGCTTGACGGCAGAAAAATGTCAAAAAGCTTCAATAATGCCATTTATCTTGAAGAAACAACGGAAGATATCTGGGGTAAGGTGCGTCAGGCTAAGACCGATCCGGCCAGAATTAAAAAGACAGACCCGGGACATCCGGAAGTGTGTATAGTCTTTGAATACCATAAAGCGTTTTCAAGCGAAGAAGAGGTAAAAGAGATAGAAAGCGCATGTAAAGCCGGAAGTATTGGCTGTGTGGAATGTAAAAAAAGATGTGCGGCCAATATAGAAAAAATAGTGGCTCCTATCAGGGAGAAAAAAGCCTCTTTAAAAGACGATGATATTTTGGATATAATAAAAACAGGAGAAAGAAAAGCAAAAGATATTGCTTCTAAAAAAATGGAAAAAGTTAATCAAATAATATTTTAAAGGAGAAAAATGAAAACTAAAAAATTTGTATGTGCCGAAAGATTACAGAGATTTTTAATGGCGTTTATGATGCTTTTGATTTTAGTACTGCTTGCAAAAGGCGTAACAACTTTGGCGTTAGCGCTTTTGGCGTTTGTTTCAATTATGCTTTTTATTTACGGTGCGTTTGATTTTTGCCCTAGCACATGGTTGCTTACAAAACTGTTCGGCAGTTGCTACTGTGAATGCAAAGAGGAGGAATAATGGGAACGATCAGTTATAAAGACGCCGGTGTTGATATTGATGCCGGCAACTCTTTAGTAGAAAAGATAAAACCTTTCGTAAAAGATACGTTTAATTCAAACGTAGTAGGGGGAATAGGAAGTTTTGCGGGTGCATTCAGAATGCCTCAGGGGTATAAGAAGCCCGTTTTATTAAGTGCCACTGACGGAGTGGGAACCAAACTGAAACTTGCAATCGATGCTAAAAAATATGATACCGTGGGGATTGATCTGGTTGCCATGTGTGTGAATGACCTTATATGTAATTTCGGTGAGCCTCTGTTTTTCCTGGATTATTATGCTACCGGAAAGCTTGACGTTGAAGCCGCTGCTGAGACCGTAAAAGGTATAGCCGAAGGTTGTAAACAGGCCGAATGTGCTTTAATCGGCGGAGAAACTGCAGAAATGCCTGGAATGTACAGTGAAGACGATTTCGATCTGGCCGGGTTTGCAGTGGGTGTCGCTGAAGAAGACGAACTTAATCCAAGGGTTAAAGAGGGCGATGTTTTACTGGCACTGCCAAGCAGCGGCATTCATTCAAACGGATATTCGCTTGTGAGAAAACTGTTCTTTGATAAGCTGGGTATGAAATTCGACGATGAAATCGAAGGTAAAAAACTGATTGATATTTTACTTACTCCTACAAGAATTTACGTGAAAGAATTTAAAAAATTTAAAGATAAAATAAACGCTCTTGCACATATTACGGGCGGAGGAATTGTTGAAAACCTTCCGAGAGTATTGCCGGACGATTTAAAGGCGGTAGTTTATAAAGATAAAATAAAAACACTGCCTATATTCGATTTTATGACAAAATACGTGGATGAAGCGGAAATGTACAGAACGTTTAATATGGGTGTAGGACTCGTTCTTGCGGTAGATGAAGAGAATGTGCAATATATCACTTCTAATTCGGATGCTTATGTAATAGGACATATCGAAAAAGGACAAAAAGGAGTAAAACTAAAATGAACCCCTCCCGTTTGCTCTCTAAATTAGTCGTAAAAATTGCAACTACAAAATTTCCGAAATTTATACAGTGTTTTATCAATAAAACCTATGTAAAAGTCTTTAAAATCAATATGGAAGATTTCGAACCCGAAAACCCTTGCGAATATGAAACGTTAAACGATCTTTTCATCAGACACAAGAAATTTATTGAATTTTATGAAGACGAAGATATAGTGGTTAGTCCTTCGGATTCTCTGGTTATAGCGCATGATGAAATCGAGGACGGATACGTTTATCAGATAAAAGGCAAAAAGTATCATATAAGCGAGCTTATACCTTATGAAACAAAATTAAACGGTGGACATTTTGTCAATCTGTACCTTTCGCCTAAAGATTATCACCGTTTTCACGTTCCTATTGACATGGAAATTGTAAAAGCCACATATATTCCGGGAGAATTGATGCCGGTTAAACCCGCCCAGCTTGAAAAAGAGCTAGTTTTCCCAAAAAATAAAAGGGTTGTTTTACGATGTAAAGACAAAAAAGACAGATATTTCTATTTCGTGGCCGTTGGAGCTATGATTGTAGGTAAAATTCATTTTAATTTCGATGAAAGACTACAAAAAGACTATAACGAAATAACAACTTTTGAATATAATAAACCTGTAAAACTAAAAAAAGGCGACGAGCTCGGAAGATTTGAGTTCGGTAGCTCTATTTTACTGTTTTTCGGGCCTGATCATTTTAAATATTTAAATCAGCAGGATGATGTGGAAGTAGGAGATATTCTCGGAGAAATATATTAAAAAATGGAGAGTTAAGAAGTGAAAATTAAATTTTTATGGGTTTTATTAATACCTATCGCCCTTTTTGCCGTTGATCAGCAAAAACTTCTTGACTGTTATGAAATATTCGATCAAAAAAGGGCGGAGCTTGAGGCGCAGGCCGAAAGACTTCTGGAAAAGCAGGAAGCCTTTGAAGCCCTTAAAAACACATATATGGCTCTTGTAAAGAAAAAAGAGCAAAAACTAAAACAGCAGCAGGAAGAGTTAAACGCAACACTTAAAAAAATAGAAGATGAAAAAAAACAGATTGAGGAGCTAATTAAAAAAAATCAGCAGATTCTAGCAGACATTAAAAAAGCCAAACTTGACAAAATTACTCAAAGTTACGCGAAAATGCGTCCGAATAACGCGGCGCAGATTCTTTCAAACATGAAACCTAAAGACGCCCTTGAAATACTCCAGCGTCTTCAGCCGAAAGTTATGGCTAAAATCCTTGCTAAAATGGATCCTTATACGGCTGCTAAACTTACACAGATGATGCAACAAGGCGATAATAATGAAACAGGCACAAATACTACTAACCGTTAACGGTGCGAAACATTTAATAGCAAAGGCTTTAACTAAATATATTGATTTTTCAAAGCGCGTATATATAGCATACGGAACAACCAACAACTATCTTCTTTATCATTTAGGGATAAAAACTTCAAAACTTTATGCCGCGGGCTGTAACGTAAAGGGCAAATTCAACGTAACAGCCGACAGAGACAAAGCCGTAATTGTTCAAAACGGAAATCTAAAGGATATAAGTGAGTTTGATATATCTTCAAAAGATATTTTTATAAAAGGCGCAAACGCCCTTTGGTATGAAAACGGGAAAAAACACGCCGCTGTTGCGGCAGCCGATCCAAACGGCGGCACTTATGGTAATTTTTATATAAAGGCTGCCTGCAGGGGGGCGAAAATTATTATACCGGTGGGACATGAAAAACTTATACCCTGTTTTGTAGAGACGTCACAAAACGTAGATGTTTCCACAGGCAGTAAAATAGCAATGCTCAGGTTTTTTACCGGAGAGGTTTTTACGGAAATAGAAGCTTTTAAAACACTTTTTGATTTAGACGCTCAGATTATTCTTTCCGGCGGAATTGAAGACTCAAAAGGCGGTGTAGGGTTTTTGGTAAGAGGCGAGAAAATAAATGAAGCAGTAGACTTTGCAAACAAATATAACGAAACCGGAATAAACGCGCAAGGCGAATATATTTTTTGAAGGGCGTTTTGTAAAATTAATCAAACGTATTAGACCTATTATATCTTATTATTTGATATAATTTTAAAAAAAGGTTTAGTATGCTTATAAAAGAAGCCCAAGTGCCTTTTCTTGCTAGAAAAATCAGTATAGATTTATTAAACAGCGGTTATGTTACTTTTCCGAATAATATAGAAAACGCTACAAAAGAGATAGAAGAAATTATTGCAGACGATGTTGCGTGGGAAAGGGAAATAGAAGATAAAGCAAGAGAAATTTTAGCGAATCAGGAAGAAGAGAACGAGTTTCTTTTTTATGATGTGGACAGAAGAGAAGTATTTAAACTTATCAAAAGCAAAATAGCCGAAGAAGAAGGCTTTAATCTTAAAAGAGATGAAAGAATAGACGATTTGGCTCATTTCTTGGTAAAAGAGCTTTGGGATAAAGAGTTAATAGATTATGATGTAAGAGACGGAAAAATCAAAAACGTAATTTATAAATCGGTTATGGAGTTTTTACACAGGGAAGTTGAAGCAAGAGATGCGGTTTACAAAAAAATAGAAAATTATAAAAGACCGCTTGTTCCTGGAAGTGAAGAGTTTGAACTGGTTTTTCAAAGACTGTATGAGCAGGAGCTGAGAAAAAGAGGATTAATTTAAAGGATAATGATGAAAATAAGTATTCTTTTGGCTAACGGAATGTTTTTTGAAGCGAAAGGCTTCGGCGCTGAAGGCACAAGTGTCGGTGAAATAGTGTTTAATACTTCAATGACGGGATATCAGGAAATTATTACAGATCCCAGTTACGCAGGGCAGTTTGTTGTATTTACCATGCCTGAAATAGGAAACGTCGGAGTAAACGAAGACGATATGGAAAGTAAAGGCGCATGGTTAAAAGGCGTAATTGTTAGAGAATATGTAGATACTTATTCTAATTTCAGAGGCGAAAAAAGTCTTGGAGAATTTTTACAACAACAGGGAATTTTGGGTATTTGCGAAATTGATACAAGATTTTTAACAAAAACATTAAGAAAAGAAGGTGCTATGATGATGATAGCATCGAGTGAAATTCACGATAAAGAAGAGCTTAAAAAAATACTTGATTCAACGCCAAGCATTCAGGAAATAGATTATATTAAAGAAGTTACAACCAAAGAAGAATATATACATCCAAACGGTGCATGGAACGATATAGAGTTCAAATACAATCCTAAAAACACCGATAAGAGAATTGTCGTATATGATTTCGGGGTAAAAAGAAACATATTAAACGAACTGACTGAGGCCGGAATGGAATGTTTGGTGGTCCCTGCCGATACACCTGTAGAAAAAGTAATTGAGAAATATCAAAACGGAGAAATTCAGGGTGTCTTTTTAAGCAACGGACCGGGGGATCCTCTTATTTTAAAAGATGTGCATGAAAAAATCAAAAAACTGCTTGAGGCAAAAGTTCCTATGTTTGGAATCTGTCTTGGGCATCAGCTTTTAAGCATAGCGCACGGTTATCCTACATTTAAGCTTAAATTCGGTCACCACGGCGGAAACCATCCGGTTAAAAACTTTATAGGAAAATATCCGGAAGTTGAAATTACGGCACAAAACCATAACTACAACGTACCTGAAGAGATTGAAGAGATTGCGGAAGTAACGCATAAAAACCTTTTTGACAACACAATTGAAGGCGTAAAATACAAAAACGAAAAAGTTTTTTCGGTTCAGCATCATCCGGAAGCAAGTCCAGGGCCGAGAGACGCTAAATATATCTTTAAACAGTTTTATGAAATGATTTAAAATGAAGTTTGAAATTCTGAACAAAATAATGTTTGGGATTTTTGAACTTTTTATTCTTTTTGTCGCAATTTTTGCACTCGTCACCACTTTTATGAGCAATCCTCTTGTTTCTACCGTAATATTTTTCTTTTTAATCTATTTTGCTTATTATCTCGCTATAAAGTATTTTATGGAAGAATGAATTATCCGTTTTGGATAATTCCCTGATTGATCAGATACAGCAGTAAAATACCGAATATTATTCTGTAAATTCCGAATGCGTTGAGTGTGTATTTTTGTACAAATTTCAAAAACAGTTTTACCGCAACATATGCGCTTAAGAAACTTATTACGAATCCTACGGCTAAAACAGTGAAATTCTGATCGGAAAAAGAGTGTATATTTTTAAGAAGCTCATATCCGCTTGCTGCGAACATTGTCGGAATTGCCAGTAAAAAGCTGAAATCCGCAGCTGTTTTTCTGCTGAGTCCGCTGAGCATCCCTCCGACTATTGTGGCTCCGCTTCTGCTAGTACCCGGAATTAGTGCAAATACCTGAAATATCCCCACTATTAACGCCTGTCTGAAACTTACTTTTTCAACATCGTTAACTTTTACTTTTTCTTCACTGTAGAGTTTTTCTACGATAAAAAAAGCGATACCTCCGATTATAAACATCCATGCTACCGTAGTTATGGTAAAGAGTTCTTTAATCTGATGCCTTAACAGAAAACCTATGACAGCCAGCGGCATAAACGCCAAAAAAACTTTTTTCCAAAGTTTTATTTCTTTGAAATTGATTTTTTCAAGATATATCCATACTATAGCCAGTGTAGCGCCAAGCTGTATAATGACTTCGAAAGCCACGTTTTGCATTGTCTGTTTTAGTCCTAACAGGGTAGATACGATAATCAGGTGAGCTGTTGAGGATATCGGTAAAAATTCAGTCACACCTTCTACTACTCCGAGAATAATGCTGTCTATTACTGTCATAAACGCCCTTTATTTAATTTGTAAAACGAATTATAATATGTAAAAGAAGCAAAGGCAAAAAATGTATGATATATTGATAATAGGAGGCGGAGCTACAGGCAGCGGTATAGCGCTTGATTCCGCACTGAGGGGATTTAAAACAATTTTATTTGAACAGAACGATTTTTCCGAAGGCACCAGCTCGAGAAGCACCAAACTGGCTCACGGAGGTGTCAGATATCTTGAGGCTGCGGTAAAACATTTGGATAAAAAGCAGTTTTCACTGGTTTTGGAAGGATTAAGGGAAAGATATAGAATACTCAATAATGCTCCGCATTTGTCAAACAGGCTTTCTTTGATTACCCCGGTTTATAAGTGGCTTCAGGTGCCTTACATTTATTCGGGGCTGGTTCTTTATGATCTGCTTAGCGGAAAATTCAGAGTCGGAAGAAGTTCTCTCATTTTAAATAAACCGGAAAATCTTCCTGTTAAAAAATATAAAGCTGCCGTAAAATATTACGACGGACAGTTTTTGGATGCGAGGATGGTAATTGCGATATTAAAAACGGCAGCGGAAAACGGTGCTGAAATATATAACCATCATAAAGTAACCGGGTTTATTTTCGATAAGGGTAAAATCACAGGTGTGGAAGTTTTAGATAAAGAAAGCGGGGAAATTAAAAAAATATATTCAAAAACGGTAATAAACGCAACGGGTCCTTTCAGTGACGGGATAAGAAAAACGGCGGATAAAAACGTTAAAAACATTATTGTTCCGAGCAGAGGGGTTCATATAGTCCTTGATAAAAAGTTTTTGCCTGTAAACGAAGGTTTGCTTATTCCTAAAACCGAAGACGGAAGGGTTTTGTTTATACTGCCTTTTATGGATAAATGCCTGGTGGGGACTACAGACGTTGAAGCGGAGGTTGAAGAGCATCCGAAAGTGAGTGAAGAAGAAATTGATTATATTTTGAAACACATTAACCGGTATTTTACCTTAAACGTTACAAAAGACGATATTCTGGCTTCTTTTGCCGGTATAAGACCGCTTGTAAGTTTGGATAAAAAAACGAATACCGCCAATATCGTAAGGGAGCATATTATTGAAAAGCTTGAGTGCGGCCTGGTCACCATAGCGGGAGGCAAATGGACTACATACAGGCAGATGGCTCAAGACGCTGTGGATTTTGTAATCAAGAATTTCGGATTTAAAGATATAAAATGCCGTACATACGATTATAAACTTATCGGTTCACG
>Ga0256843_1002515_pt1 | contig 13314 bp, 11 predicted proteins | sample AlvinellametaG_FD_191572 | JGI IMG/M metagenome (GOLD analysis project Ga0256843, IMG submission 191572) | Pompeii worm associated microbial communities from hydrothermal vent at the East Pacific Rise, Pacific Ocean - Alvinella | ecosystem: Host-associated > Annelida > Integument > Unclassified ... | reverse complement strand
AAGAGGTGTTAGGAAGACATAAAGAGCATCCAATTGCGGGTCCAAATAAAACTATGGTGAAGTTTTTAGGGTCTATTATTATTGCTTTGTCAATTGAAGCATTGATGCTTGTGTTCAAGTTTGCAATAACAGATCCTGATAAGTTGATATATGCTATATTTATTATAGGTGGGGTTTCCCTTTTACTTATTACATTAGCGGTGTATTTAAAATTTACAAAAGATAAAATAAATAGAGATTAATGAATGATAGCAATAGTTGACTATAACATGGGAAACTTGGCAAGTGTACAGAATGCGTTTGCTAAGTTAGGAAAAGATACACTCGTTGAAAGTAATCCAGAAAAATTCAAAGAGTATGATAAGTTGATTTTACCAGGAGTTGGTGCTTTTGGTGATGCTATGGAACATTTACAAGAGAGAAATATGGTAGAGGCTATCAAAGAGTTCGCTGCATCCGGTAAGCCAATAATCGGTATTTGTCTTGGTATGCAACTACTTTTTGAAAGTAGTGAAGAGTTTGGAAAACATGAAGGACTTGGTCTTATAAAGGGAAAAGTTGAAATATTTGATGCAACTCAATTTAGTGAGCCTTTAAAAATTCCACATATGGGTTGGAATAGAATGTTTACAAAAGAGCATCCTCTCTTTGAGGGATTGGATGAGAATCATTATCTTTACTTTGTACATACTTTTCATGTTCATTGTTCCAATGAAGAGGATATTATAGGTGAAACTGAATATGGCTACAGGTTTACTTCAGCAGTCGCACATAATAATATTATGGGAATTCAACCTCACCCTGAAAAAAGCCATGAAAATGGTTTGAAAATTTTAGAAAACTTTATAAAATTATAGGAAAACAGATGACTTTATACCCAGCGATAGACTTAAAAGATGGAGAGGCTGTTCGCCTAACAAAAGGGCTTATGGACAGTGCAAAGATATACTCTAGTGAGCCTTATGAACTTGTAAAGAAGTTTGAAGAGATGGGAGCAGAGTGGGTACATTTAGTTGATTTAAATGGTGCATTTGCTGGAGAGCCTAAAAACTTAGACTCAATCATAAAAATTAGAGAAAACTGTAATGTAAAGCTTGAACTTGGAGGTGGTATTCGTGATGAAGAGACCATTCAAAAGATGCTTAAAATTGGAATTGATAGAATTATTTTAGGTTCTATAGCTGTAAAAAATCCACAGTTTGTTAGAGATATGGCTGCAAAGTATCCTATTGCAGTAGGTATTGATGCTATAGATGGATATGTAGCAGTTGAAGGATGGGGTGAAGTAAGCTCTATGAAAGCAACTGACTTGGCAAAAGAGTTTGCTAATGCTGGAGTAGAAGCTATTATCTGTACTGATGTTGGTAAAGATGGAACTCTTAGTGGTGTTAATGTTGAATTTACACTGGATATTGCTCGTGCTAGTGGGATCAGTACCATTGCTAGTGGTGGTGTGAAAGATGAGTCAGATATCGAAGCTTTAATAGCTACGAAAGAAGTAGATGGTGTTATTATTGGAAAAGCGTATTATGAGGGAACTTTAGACCTTCCTAAAATGTTTAAAATATTAGATTAATAGAAAAACAAACAAAAATTTGCTATTATATGAGCATTAAATTTATAAAAATATTATATTGAAAAGGATTTCACTTGAAATTACTTGTTGTTGATGACAGTTCTACAATGCGCCGTATTATTAAAAACACTTTAGCTAGACTTGGTTATAAAGATATATTAGAGGGTGCTGATGGTGTTGAGGGATGGGCTCAAATGGATGCAAATCCAGATGTGGATATGTTAATTACAGACTGGAATATGCCAGAGATGAATGGTCTAGAGTTAGTAAAAAAAGTTCGTGCTGATGAGCGTTTTGTTGATACTCCTATTATCATGGTTACAACTGAAGGTGGTAAGGCTGAAGTTATTACTGCACTCAAAGCTGGTGTAAATAACTATATTGTAAAACCATTTACTCCTCAAGTTCTCAAAGAAAAACTAGGTGCTGTAATGGGTGTCGCGGAGTAATGCAAGAGCATTACTACGAACTCTCCATTACTCTCTCTTCTCACCACTCACTTTTTTCCGACTTTTTATCAGATACACTTCCTGTTGGTTTTGAAGAGACAGAAAATGGGTTTATTGTTAGAAGTGAAGATGAACTAGATACAATAATCTGGGGATTAGATCAGTTTAACGAAGCTCTTCAAAAAGCACTAGGAATAACTATTGAGTTAGAGTGTGTTCAGAGTAAAAAAGAAAATAGTGATTGGGTAACTTCTTATCAGCAGAGTATAGAACCTCTTGCAATAGATAAGTTTTATATACATCCTACATGGAGTGAACCAAGTTCTACTCTTATTAACATTGTAATTGATCCAGCTTTAGCATTTGGAACTGGACATCACCCAACAACTGCTTCAGCACTCAAGGCAATCTCCCAGTATGTAAAAGCTGGTGATGCAGTTTTAGATGTGGGTTGTGGAAGCGGTATTTTGGGTATAGGTGCGATGAAATTAGGTGCTCAAGTAGATGCCTGTGATACAGATCCAATCTCTGTTGAAAACTCAATTACAAATGCAGAATTAAATTCACTGAAATTCGCAAATATTTGGGAAGGTTCCTCTTCTGTTGTTGAAAAACAGTATGATTTTGTTGTTGCAAATATTGTTGCAGATGTTTTAACATTTATAGCAAATGATTTGAAAAAAGCACTTAAAGATGATGGTGTTCTTGTACTTTCAGGAATTTTAGATAAATATGAAGAAAAAGTACTTAAATTTTATAAAGATTGTCAACTTATAGAAAAAATAGCCCAAGATGAGTGGATAACACTTATTCTGAAAAAAAAATAACATAAAAGATAGGAAACGATGTCAAACCAAGAAAATAAAAACGATAATAATTTTTTTAATAAAAATCCATTAATCACATTTGCAATTTTTTCAGTTGTAATCATAGCACTTTTTAAAGTGTTGGTTGGAGATGGCACAGGTGCTAATGGTTCAGCCTTAGCAGGAGCAAATAAAAGAGTAAAACAGGTAAGCTACTCTGAACTTAAGTCTTTAGTCGATTCAAAAGGTGTTAAAAAAGTTGAGATAGGACAGAGCTTTATAAAAGCAACATCAACAGATGGCTCAACTATATACACAACACGTATAGTAAAAGGTGATACAAAACTTGTAGAAGCTTTAGATAAAAAAGGTATAGAGTATCAAGGTTTTAGTGAAACAAACTGGTTTACAGAGATGTTCGGTTGGCTATTTCCTTTTTTAATTATCATTGGTATTTGGATGTTTTTTGCTAGCCGTATGCAGAAAAGTATGGGTGGTGGAATTCTTGGTATGGGTCAATCTAAAAAGATGGTAAACTCTGAAAAACCAAAAACGAAATTTGATGATGTTGCTGGTGTTGAAGAGGCAAAAGAGGAAGTTCAGGAGATTGTAGATTTTTTAAAATACCCTGGTCGTTATGTAGAAATCGGCGCAAAGATTCCTAAAGGGGTACTTTTAGTTGGTAGCCCAGGTACTGGTAAAACACTTCTTGCAAAAGCAGTTGCTGGTGAAGCAGATGTACCTTTTTTCTCTGTGAGTGGTTCTAGTTTTATAGAGATGTTTGTTGGTGTTGGTGCTGCTCGTGTACGTGACTTGTTCGAACAAGCAAAGAAAGACGCTCCAAGTATTATATTTATAGATGAGATTGATGCTATTGGTAAAAGTCGTGCCGCTGGTGGTATGATGGGTGGAAATGATGAGAGAGAACAAACTCTTAATCAACTTCTTGCTGAGATGGATGGTTTTGGAACAGATACCCCCGTTATCGTTTTGGCTGCAACAAATAGACCTGAAGTTCTTGATCAAGCTCTTCTTCGTCCTGGTCGTTTTGATAGACAGGTTTTAGTAGATAAACCAGACTTTGAAGGTCGTATAAAAATTCTTGAAGTACATATGAAAAGTGTAAAAATGGATAAAGATATTGACATAGCAGAAATAGCACGCTTAACAGCAGGTTTAGCGGGTGCAGATTTAGCAAATATTATAAATGAAGCTGCTCTCTTAGCTGGTCGTAAAACACAAAAAACAGTCAAACAAAAAGATATTTATGAGTCAGTAGAACGTGCGATAGCTGGACTTGCAAAAAAATCTCGTCGTATTAACCCTAAAGAGAAAAAGATAGTAGCATATCATGAGAGTGGTCATGCACTTTTAGCTGAAACGACAGAAGGAGCTAAAAAAGTTTCTAAAGTTTCTATTGTACCTCGTGGACTTGCTGCTCTTGGATATACTCTGAATAAACCTGAAGAAAACAAGTTTATGATGCAGAAACATGAACTATGGGCTGAAGTAGATGTTCTTCTTGGTGGACGTGCTGCGGAAGAAATTTTTATAGGTGAAATTTCTACTGGTGCTGGAAATGATCTTGAACGTGCAACTGATATTATTAAGTCTATGGTGCAAACCTATGGTATGAGTGATATAGCAGGGCTTATGGTATTAGAGAAATCTCGTCAATCATTTTTAGGTGGCCCTCAACAAGCAACTAGAGAGTATAGTGATAAAATGGCAGAAGAGATGGATAACTATATCAAAGAGTCATTACAGGAGAGATATAAAGCAGTACTTGGAAGATTAGAAGAGTATAAAGATGCGATTGAGAGTATGGTAGCACTTCTTTATAAAAAAGAGAATATCACAGGAGATGAAGTAAGAAATATTATTATAGATTTTGAAAAAGAGAATAATATTGAGAGTAAAGTTGTTGAATCTATTGATGAAATTACTGAAGAACTTAAAATTGACGCTTCTATGACTGATAAAGAGTCTGGAGAGGAAAATGCAAACTAATCTTCTTCCGATAGCAAGAGAGGGATGGAAATACCTCTCTTACTCTTTTCTCTTTTTAATTCTATTCTTGATTTTTGACTTCGATATTCTAGCTTTTATTACACTACTTATAACTCTCTTTATAGGAGTTACATTTAGAAACCCTGAAAGAGAAACAGTTCTCTTTGAGAAGGCAAGTTTTTTATCACCAAGTGATGGTAGAGTGGTTTCTATAGAAGAGATTGATGATTCTGAATTTGGATATGAGATTATGATTGAGAGTGATTATTTAGATGTTGTACTTTTAAGAGCATCTTCAAATCAAAAATTAGAGAGTTTAAAAAAGTACAATGGCACAAGAACTTCTAAAAATAGTAAACTTTTTCAAGATCTTAACGAATATGCAGTTTTAAATTTTAGTGATGAATTTCATAATAAATTTAAAATAGTTTATACTTTGAAAAATAGCTTTTTCCCCTTAGTTATCGACTTAATAAAGGGACAAGAAATAAATAGAACATCAAGATATGGAGTTATGAGTAATGGTGTCACTAAGCTCTATCTTCCTAAAAACTTTCGTTTAAATATTAGTGTTGGTAACAGAGTTAAAGCTTCTGAGTCACTTATTGGTTATTTTTCTTAAAAAGTAATTGTTCTGTATCTATTATAAAGTCAAAAAACTGTGATTGAAATCCATCTTTATCTATTCTTGAGAGTTGAATAACAGCACCTTCATTATTTTTAATTTCTAAATAAAGAAGGGCCAAAGCATATCTACTCTCATAAAAATTCCCATTTTTAAGTTTTGCCAATTCTAAAAGTGCTATCGCATTTCCATGATGCTTTGCAGCGATGGAAGCAACAGCTCCAAGAAATAGAGTATAAGCATCTTGGATTTTTAAATCATCTATAAGATGATTGTAGTGTGTGTAGGACTCTTCAAATTGTTTATCATAGAGAGAAGCAAGTGCTAAAGAAGATTCTATATCAATGTTATTTTCAGTAGTAGATGCAAGTATAGCTTTGAGTTGTTCTCTTAAATAGTAAAGTTTTCCAATAATTAAGTTCTCTTGTATATAGAGATATCTTGTTATATAAGGTCCATAATATAAGTCATTAAATGTAAAAGCTTGTTTTTTAAGATAATTTAATACCTTTGAAGCATATTTTTCTGAATTAAGATCATTAAAATGCGCATCGATATACATTAGATGTGGAAGAATTTCATCGGGTAGTAAGAGTGTTAGCTTTTGCGTTGCTTTTTGAGCGCTTTCAATTTTATTGACTTTAAGAGATATAATCGTACTTAAAACCAAATAGAGAGGTCGTTGTTTATAATCTTTATCAAGCCAATCTATAGCAGAAATATAGTTGTTATCACTTATGAATAGTAAAGTTTTATAGAGTTCATTCTCTTCACTTTCATTTTCATCATTAATTGCATTAACAAGGATTGAGCGTAACTTAGCAGAGTTTTTATTGATAAGTTGACTTGTCATAACTGCATAAATACCAGAAAGATAATTTTTTGCATCAAGATAGTATGAGCGTAAAAAGTGCTCGTTAGCTTTTTGAATATTTCCCATTTGTGCATAAGTGAGTGCTAGATTATAGTGAAGAATAGAGTGCTTTGGTTGTATTTTAGTTAAAGCAAGGAGGTCATTGTTTGCTTCTCTTATTCTAAGTTTTAATGCTTTCTTGATAGCTTTTGTAATTCCTATATTTACATTTGAAGCAGATGCACTTGTTGAGAGATATTTTTGGGCAGTTTTAACATTATCAATATAGATATTGGCATTCCCTTTTCGAATATAACTGATAGTTTTATTTGCATTAAATATTTTATAGGGAGAAAATACAAATATTTTTTGATAAATAGTATTTTTTTGATTTAAAATTTTCTTCCTATAAACTGTTTGTGCCTGAGTTGCATTAAAAAGGGATTTTTTGAGGGTTACCTTTATAGGGTAGTATTTATACACTTGATCTGGAAACATATCTGTTATATTTTTGATTTGAGATGCAGCAATTGTAAGGTGACCAGCTTTAAGGTTAATTAAACCTAGTGCTAATTGTGCTTTAACAGGTTGAATATTTTTAATGATTGCCTCATTTAAATGAGTTATAGCTAAATCATAGTTTCCAACTCTAGCATAAAGGAGTCCCAGACTAAAATCATCAAGATTAGCAATATGCTTTTCAGTAGCTTCTATCGCATCATAATCATTTTCATAAAGTGCATTGATTTTTGCACTAAGATTTTTAACAACATCTGGATATGCATCAGAGGTTGAGTTTTTTAAAGAGTTAAGAGCAGCTAAATAGTCTTGATTATAGTAACTTATAAGAGTGTAGTAATAGGAGTAAAGAGGTGAATTGACTTCATAAGGGAGATAAGCATAGGCTAAGTCTATATAGTACTTAAAACTCTCTTGATCATGAAGATGTAAGGAACATACAGCAGCATTTATAGCACTTACACATCTTTTTTCATCACTCTGTATAGCTTTAGAAAAAGTATTGAGAGCTGTTTGGTACTGTTTATCTTTTAATTGTGCTACCCCAAGGTTATATTGGGATATTGCTTCACTATATTGAGCAATGTTTGCATAAAGTGCAAGTGCTTTGTCCTTTGAACCATTTGAGTATAGATAGTTGGCTTTTGCAATCATGTTTTCTAGTTTACTTGGTTCAAGTTTCGGTTTGGTATTATTTTCTAGTTGTTCTTCTAGAAAGTTTGTATCAATATTGATTTCTTGTTTATCTTCACTTTGAAGTGAAAAAATAAGGATGATAATTATAATGACCAAAAAGAGGGCAATTGATGCGAAGATAATAATCTTTTTTTTACTACTAGAAGTATCTTCAACTTCTAAATTCTCATCATCAACAGTATGAGAATCTTCAATAGCTCCACTATCATCAATGATTATTATCTCTTCTTCAATATCTGCCAAGTTTATACCCTATTTTTTTATATTATTGTAGCAAAAATAGTGCCATTCTAGTAAAAGATTTAAAAATAGTATTTGAGAGAGTAAATCAGTGCTGATTGATACTCAGGAAACCCCAGTTCATACTTTGCGTATCTATATTGTACCCCTGGTTTTAAATGCTTGTTGAGAGTCCACCATAAAGATATAGATCCATTAACACCATAAGATTTTTCATTACCGACGAGAGTTCCATCATTGAGTTGATAATCATCTTTTGCTCGATTAAATTTAAATTCATGCCAGTTAAACAAGGCAATTTTCTCACCAAATATTTCAAAGTCATAGTTAAAAGACCATCCTAGCATATAACCATTAAAACCAGTGAAATAAGTACTTGTTTTATAGTGAGGAGCTATAAATGGAGTAAACCATAGAGTCTTTGAACTATACTTATATGAAAGACCAACTATAAGGTTGTTTATATGGTAAGTTTTAGATTGCAAATTGAAGTCTTGAATGTGTATATTCAATCCATTTTTGATATAGATATCAAAAATTGGTTTGACTGTTACACGTAAATCATTAGTTGGTGTATCACTATAACTATGTGTAGGATTTTCTATATCCATAAATCCATAAAATTCTCCCCAATCCCACCCAGAACCACCTTCAATCTCCAGATAAGAGAAATCTTTTTGTATTGTATGGTTTTGAGTATAGTTGTTCCAGTCAAGATAGTTAATACTTGCGTCAATGAATGTATAGTTTGTTTGAAAAAATGAATCTTTTTCATTTGCAATGAGAGATGAGAGAAAAATAATAAGAGCAAAAAAGATTTTTAACATTTTCATATACCTACCATATAGTTGTTGTTTTAACAATTATACAGATAGTTAGCTTGGGGTTTTGTAAATATGGTGATCACGATTGGATTTGAACCAACGACCACCACCATGTCAAGGTGGCACTCTACCACTGAGTTACGCGATCACATATATTAAGAGAGTTAGAATTCTATCTAATTTTCCTTAAACTAATTTTCTTTTTTCAATTTTTTTTCAAGAAACTCTTTTTTTATAAAAAATTAGAATTTAATGAGCATTTTACTTTTAATTTATGTTTATACGTAGTATAATTTCATCATTAATAGATACGGTATTGTTGTATGACAATAGGTAGTACTACAAGGTAAATTATGAATATAACGGAATTAGAAGCTTTAGGATTAAAAAATGTTGGTAATGTTTACCATAACCTTAGTTATGATGAATTAATTAAACATGAACTTGACAATGGTGAAGTTCAGTTAACTAAAAAAGGTGCAACAGCTGTTGATACTGGTATATTTACAGGTCGTTCACCAAAAGATAAGTATTTTGTTGATCGTGATCCTTCAAATAAATATATAGCTTGGGGTGATGTAAACAAAAAAGTTAGTCCTGAGGTTTTTAAGGAACTTTTAGCGGTTGCACAGGAGCAATTGTCTGAGACTGATTTATATGTAACAGATGTTTTTTGTGGTTCTTCTCCTGCGTCAAAAAGATCTATTCGTTTTATATCTGAGATAGCTTGGCAGTCTCATTTTGTAAAAAATATGTTTATTCGTCCATCTGAAGCAGAACTTGAAGTTTTTAAATCTGACTTCGTTGTTTTAAATGCCTGTAAAGCTGTGAATGATAAATGGAAAGAACATGGTCTTAATTCTGAAGTATTTGTACTTTTTGATGTAGAAAATAATATAGCAATTATTGGTGGTACTTGGTATGGTGGTGAGATGAAAAAAGGAATTTTTTCTATGATGAACTACTGGCTACCATTAGAGGGTAAACTCTCTATGCATTGTTCTGCAAATGTTGGAGAAGATGGAGATACTGCACTTTTCTTTGGTTTAAGTGGTACAGGAAAAACAACTCTTTCAACTGACCCTCATCGTGCTTTAATTGGTGATGATGAGCATGGTTGGGATAACTATGGTGTGTTTAACTTTGAAGGTGGTTGTTATGCAAAAGTAATTAACCTTGATGGTAAAAGTGAACCTGAAATTTACAATGCAATTACAAAAGATGCACTTCTTGAAAATGTAGTTATGTATGGTGAGGGTGAAGTAGACTATGAAGATGGTAGTAAAACAGAAAATACACGTGTTTCTTATCCTATTGAGCATATTAAAAATCATAAAAAAGATTTAATGGCAGGGCATCCTAAAAATATTATTTTCTTAACTGCTGATGCATTTGGTGTACTTCCTCCAGTTTCTAAACTTACTAAAGAACAGGCAATGTACTACTTTTTAAGTGGTTATACTGCTAAGGTTGCTGGAACTGAGCGTGGTATTACTGAACCAGTTGCAACATTTAGTGCTTGTTTTGGAGAGGCTTTTTTACCACTTCATCCAACAGTTTATGCAAAACTTCTTGGTGAAAAAATCGATGAACATGGTGTAAATGTTTATCTTGTGAACACTGGTTGGACTGGTGGTGCTTATGGAGTTGGTAAACGTATGAGTATTAAAAATACTCGTGCATGTATCAATGCTATTTTAGATGGTAGTATTAACGAGAGTGAGTTTGATACTACAAAAACGTTTAGACTTCATGTACCAAAAACTTTAGGTGATATTAAACCAGAAATTTTAAATCCACGTAATGCATGGGCAGATAAAGATCTCTTTGATAAAACACGAGATAATCTTGCTACGATGTTTATAGCAAACTATAAAAAATACCAAGATGGAGAGCATACAGACTATGCACCATTTGGTCCTATTGTAGGTTCTTAACTCTTTTTACTACTCTTTAAATCACAAAAGACAGATGTCTTTTGTGATGATATGCTAACCTTTTATTTAATCTTCATAATTATTCATCTTCGTAATCATTGCTTTTGATATAGGTCAACTATTATTTTATTTATATATATTATAATCTTTATAAATATTAATAATAAAGGTTACTTATGAAAAAAATATCAATTTTAATTGCATTACTTTTGAGTATGTCCATACAGTTAGAAGCACAAACTCCTGAAAGTTTAGCAGAAATGAAGTGTGGTGCATGTCATCTTATTGGAAAAATAACTAAAGAAAAACTAAAAAATATGAAGGCTCCTCCTTATTGGGCTTTAGCTAAAAAGATAAAAGCTTCATACCCTACGAGGGAAGAAGGAGTAAGATTTTTAGTAGATTATACGTTAAATCCATCCCAAGAGAAGATGTTATTTCCAAAAGAGACAAAAGAGAAATTTGGTATTATGCCCTCGCAAAAAGGTTTAGTGAGTGAGGCTGAGTTACAAATAATTTCAACATATATATTTGGTGGAAAATAAAACCTTATAAAAGAACTCTCTTTTTGAGTTCTTTATTAGCTAACTTTTTTTTTGGTAGCTTGTTCCATATAAAACCAAGTAAGACCACCAAGAACTACTAATATCAAGGGTGCTATCCATGGTTTATCTCCAACAACAGAAGCAAATTTCACTAACACTGCACCAGAATAATAGCTTCCAAGACCAACAACAAGTACCCAAGCAACAGAGCTAAATGTATTAAGTATTATAAACTTTTTAAAGTCATATTTTGTAAGACCTATTGCAATAGGTATAAGAGTTTTTATTCCATAAACAAACTTTTGTATAAGAATAATCCATGAACCATACTTTTTCATTAGTATATGAGAGAGAGCAAGTTTTCGTCTATGTTTACGTAATCCTTCCATCATCATAGATTTTTGATAGCGTGCAAGGTAAACGAGTAGTATATCTCCAAGAGCATTTGCTACAAAAGCAACACTCATTGATGTAGCTAAATCCATCTTTCCCATGTATGATAAAACACCTGCACCTAAAAGAGCTACAAATCCGCCACCAAGTGAATAGAGAAAAAGTCCTATATATCCGTACGTTTCTAAGTTTGTAAAAGTTTCTTCCATTATTTATTGTCCTCTATTTTATAACTGTTTTATTTTTTGTATTTCATCTCGAAGTCTTGCTGCCTCTTCAAAATTAAGCTCTTTTGCTGCTTGCTTCATCTTAAGCATCAACTCTTTTGTAAGTGCTTTTTTCTCTGATGCTGGCATCTTATCTCGTTTCTTATGTTTTTGATATAAATCACCATGCTCTTCAACTTTGAGATTTTCATCGAGTGTACGAATAGTTGTTGTTGGTGTAATGCCATGCTTTTTGTTATGAGCTTCTTGTATCTCTCTTCTTGCATTCGTCTTTTCTATGGCTCTTTGCATAGAACCTGTGATTCTATTTGCATATAAAATGACTCGTCCATTTTCATTACGTGCACCACGACCAATAGTCTGAACAAGTGCAGTTTCACTTCGTAAAAAACCCTCTTTATCTGCGTCAAGAATAGCCACTAAACTAACTTCTGGTAGGTCAAGACCCTCTCTTAAAAGGTTGATACCGATAAGTACATCAAACTCACCAAGGCGTAAGGCACGGATAATTTGGTTCCTCTCAATAGTATCTATATCTGAGTGCATATACTGTACTTTGATACCTAAGTCTGCAAGATACTTTGTAAGTGCCTCAGCCATTTTTTTTGTAAGTACTGTGATGAGTACTCGCTCATTTTTAACAGTCACTTTCTTTATCTCATCATGAATATCTTCGACTTGATTATCTGATGTTTTTATCTCTATTATAGGGTCAAGTAGACCAGTTGGACGAATGATTTGCTCGGCTTTGACAGCTGACATCTCTAACTCATACTCCGCAGGTGTTGCAGAAACAAAGAGATAATGAGGTGCCTTATTGATATACTCTTCTGCTTTAAGAGGTCGGTTGTCAAGTGCTGATGGGAGACGAAATCCATACTCTACAAGCACCTCTTTTCTCGCTCTATCCCCTGCATACATACCACGGTACTGAGGAAGAGAGACATGAGATTCATCCACGATTACAAGATACTCTTGATTATTTTGAGCAAAATAATCAAGTAGAGTAAAAGGTGCTTCACCTGGTTTTTTGTTGGTTAAAAGTCGAGAGTAGTTCTCAACGCCTTTACACATCCCCGTAGTTTGTAACATCTCAAGATCAAACTCCACACGCTGTTTAAGTCTCTGATACTCAAGAAGTTTCCCCTCTTTTTGAAAGTAAGCGAGTCTCTCATCAAGCTCCTCTTCTATGCGTTTTATAGCACGAGACATCTTCTCTTGACCGACACTAAACTGACTTGTCGCATAGATAGTAATGTTGTCAAAATCTTCTAACTTTTTGTTATCAATGATCTCAAAAGTATAGATGGCCTCTATCTCATCACCAAAGAACTCTATACGAATAGCCTCTTGTTCAAAGTAAGGCGGATAGATGTCTAAACTCTCCCCGTTGACACGAATATGCCCACTATCAAAGTAGGTATCATTTCGAGAGTAGCCCATCTCTACTAAACGAAGCAAAAGTTTTTTTTGGTTTATATCATCTCCAACAGCTAAAGCCTGAACCATATTGAGGTACTCTTCAGGATCACCAAGTCCATAGTTAGCTGATACAGATGCAATGACGATAACATCATCATAAGAGAGTAGATTTGCAGTAGAAGAGAGTCTCAT
>Ga0256843_1002514_pt1 | contig 13319 bp, 12 predicted proteins | sample AlvinellametaG_FD_191572 | JGI IMG/M metagenome (GOLD analysis project Ga0256843, IMG submission 191572) | Pompeii worm associated microbial communities from hydrothermal vent at the East Pacific Rise, Pacific Ocean - Alvinella | ecosystem: Host-associated > Annelida > Integument > Unclassified ... | reverse complement strand
GAATCTCTTTTGCAAACTCCTGCATCACTTCAATCCCTTCTAAATTTGCAGGGTTATGTAGGGGTGCTAAAGAGAAGAGTGCTCTTATCTCTTGTTTAACATAAGCATCTATAAGAACAGCTTTAGAGAATTTCTCTCCACCATGAACCACTCTATGGGCGATTAAATCGACTTTTTTAAAATCAATCTTCAGATGCATAAGAGCATCATGGTGTGTGGCTACCTCTGAACCTTTCTCTCCAATATTTTGCACAAGTTCATTAAAGAGTACCCTCCCCTCAGGCAGAGAAAAGAGCTTACACTTGAGAGAAGAACTTCCTGCGTTTATGACAAGTACATTCATCTTTTCTCTCCTGCTTGAATGGCAGTAATGGCTACTGTATTGACTATGTCTGCAACTAAACAGCCTCGACTTAAGTCATTTACCGGTTTGTTTAGTCCCTGTAAAATCGGACCAATAGCAATAGCACCACTAGAGCGTTGCACCGCCTTGTAGGTATTGTTGCCTGTGTTTAAGTCTGGGAAAATGAGCACATTTGCATGACCTGCAACTTTTGAGTTTGGAAGCTTTTTCTTTGCAACACTCATGTTGACGGCAGCATCATACTGAATAGGTCCCTCAACCATCAACTCTTTTGCCCTCTCTTTTACAATTTCTGTAGCTTCTCGAACCTTTTGCACGTCCGCTCCCGTTCCACTCTCACCTGTAGAGTAAGAGAGCATGGCAACCTTAGGCTCGATTCCAAAAGCCTTTGCTGTCGTCGCCGATGCAATTGCTATATCTGCAAGTGTTTTTGCATCAGGATCTTGGTTCACTGCACAGTCTCCATAAACAAGCACTTTCGTCTCTAAACACATAAAGAAAACACTTGAGACAACAGAGACATCAGGCATTGTTTTAATAATTTGTAAAGAGGGACGAATAGTATCTCCTGTGGAGTGAATAGCACCACTTACCATACCATCGGCATACCCTAAATGTACCATCATCGTCGCAAAGTAATTGACATGAATCATCGCATCTTCTGCCGCTTCGTAGCTAAGACCCTTCTCTTTTCTCATCTCGTAAAAGGTATCCACAAACTCTTTCATAAGAGGAGAGTTACAGTGGTCGACTATGCTAGCCCCAGAGAGATCTAACCCTAAACGTAAATAGAGTTCTTTTACCTCTTCCTCATTTCCTAGAAGAGTAATCTCTGCCACACCACGGTGTAAAATAATCTCAGCAGCACGAAGAACTCTCTCATCACTACTCTCAGGTAAGACAATTCTTTTTCTATTTTGACTCGCCATATCAAAAAGTTTGTACTCAAACATAATAGGTGTCATGACACTGTTTTGGGCATTGGCAATTTTATTTTCTATGTACTCAAGGTCTACATTGGCATTAAAGAGTCCTAATGCTAATGCTATTTTTCTATGCGAATTGACACGAATTCTTGAACGAATCTTTGTTAATGCCCTTGCTGTTTCATAGGTATCAAAAGGGACGCTTAAAAGAGGTATGCTAAAGCTACTAAGCCCAGCTATGAGTTTTTGAATATTCTTATGTGCCTGCATATTAAAAGGAAAAACTATAGCAGATATGTTAGGGTAACTCTTAGAATAGAGTGCCCCTAAAAGTCCTAAAATAATGTCTGATCTATCAGCAGGAACAACAACTAAGTCATCCTCCTCTATATGCTCTAAAAAGTTATCTAAAGAGAGTGCTGCAATTTTAATGTTACGTATGCTTCGAGTATGGTCCTCATCCTTAAGCAGTAATGGTGTCGCCCCAATGGACTCCATAACATCTTGAATACTAATAAGACTCAACTCCTCAACTTCGCTTAAAAGGTAAGTTGTGTACTCGTACCCTTGCAACATCTTTTCTAACTGTACGTACTTCTCATACTCTACCCTATTTATGAAGGTTGCAAAATGGGTACAGCCCTGAGAGATGAGTGTCTCATTCTCAATTTTCACACTCTCAAAAATCTCCTTAGGTGTCTCAGCCTTTGCGTTAATAATGTTAATATAGGGTGCACCAAAATTTTGAGCCAGTTTAATGTTAATGTCAAAATTAATATTAGAGTTTAAAAAAGAGAGTCGTATCCCTTCACAAAGAACAAAATCATACTCCGCTTCAAGCTTTTTAAATTTTTTCAGTATCTCTTTAATAAGTTGTGAGCTCTTCTGTGATGCTATCATATTTTCTACATACTCAACATCACACCCGTAAGTATCTTCATACTTCATATCTAGGTTGTAGTGTTCTAACATAAAAGAGATGTCTCCATCTACAATGTCATCTCTATATATTATGGGTCGAAAAAATGCCACTCTATGGAGTTTTCTTTTTAAAATTTCCATCATCCCCATAGAGACTATGAGTGTTCCTGCGTTTACTTCACGTGCTGATATAAAGAGGGATTTTGTTTTCATAAATAGACCTATTATAAATTATATGTTAGTATAGCAAAAAAGTGAAAAAAGAGCCTATGACCCCTAAAGAACTCATGATAAGTCGTTACGAAGCCTTTGTAAAGAAGGATTGGAACTACCTTGTCCAAACATCAACATCACAGAGCCTCCAAGAGCTCTCTCAAGAGACTCCAATAGAGTGGCTTAAGCTTGATGTTATAGATGCCTATGACAATGTAGTAGAGTTTAAAGCCTACTATAGAGAGTACAATACCTTAGGCTTACTCCATGAAGTAAGTTTTTTTATTCAAGAGAATGGAGTATGGAAGTATTCGCATGGAGAACTCAAAAATAGTACTATTCAAAGGAATGAAAGCTGTCCTTGCGGTAGTGGAAAAAAGTACAAAAAGTGTTGTCTTTAGAGTTTTTTAACAAAATCTTTTGAAATAGGGAGAAATTCTTGCTTTTGTAAAAAAAGTTTTGTTGCCTCATTTTCTAAAGAGTCTTGTAGGACTATAGCAGTACACATGGCACTTTTCGCATACATTTGAAGATAAGAAAGCATCTCTTTTGCATACCCTTTTCTTCGCTCACTCTTCTTAGTTACAAGATCAAAAACTACAAGGTGGCGTTTATGTACAAAAGTTGTTTGAACCGCGACACCTGCATAGGTTACAAGTTCTCCTCTTTGAAAAACTCCTATCATTGTGTACTCCATATGTCTCATGTCATACACCAAATCATCAAACTCTTTAAAACTCAGGTTATCTCTTAAGTGTGATAAAACTTCATATACCGTATCTAATTCTTTTAAATTCATTTCTCGTATTTGCATCCCATTATTCTACCTTAAGTGCCGTAAAATCCTGCTACAATTGGACATAATTTGAAAAAATATGCTAGAATATAAAAAATTGAAAATTAGGTTAACTTATGATAAATACAAAAAGTATAAACTTTAGAGTTATTATTTTCTTCATTACAACACTCGTTATTTTAGGATTTGGTGTTGCCTATACCATTAGCGATAGTGCGAAAGATGAACTGCTCAAAGCACGTATGGAACAGATGAGTTCTATTAAAATAAGTAAGAAGCAGCATATAGAAGATTACTTTGAAGAGATGAAATATATTTTAACCTCAAAAGCACTCAATAGTGAAACAGTAAAACTTTTATGGGATTATGACGAAGCAGTAGAGAACTTAGAAGATTTAGAAATTGATATGTCTGAAGTCAAAAAGGCACTCCTGGAGTACTATGCAAACAGCTACCTCCCACATGTAAACTATGACCTAAACAATGCTCCTACTAAAAGAGCCCTTGAAGCATACTTACCAAAATCTGACAAAGGGATGATTCTTCAATACCTCTACATTGTAAAAAACCCTTTTCCTTACAATAAAAAAGAGCAGTTTAGAATGAATAAACTCTACAAAAGTGAGTACTCAGAAATTCATGTACAGCAACATCCAATTTTAGAGAGTATTTTAAAACCATTTGGACGCTATGACCTCTTTATGGTTAACCCAGCAGGAGAAGTTATTTACAGTGTTGAAAAAAACTGTGACCTAGGAACAAATCTTTTAGAGGGTCCTTATGCTACAAGTGGTCTTGCTCGTGTTTTTAAGAAGAGTCTTAAGGCGAAAAAAGGGCAAATAGTATTTGAGGATTTTTCTATCTATGAACCAGCCTATAATAAGCAAGTCGCGTTTATTGCTATGCCGATTTACTTTGGTGAGGACAATGAAGGTGCACTCATTTTTCAGCTTCCAAAAGCGAAAATCAATGCTATTATGAACTTTAACCACCAAGTAGACAAAGTTGGACTTGGAAAATCAGGAGAGTCATTTTTAGTAGGTAGTGACTACACTATGCGTAATGATAGCCGCTTTTTAAGCAAAATAGCAGCTATGGATGAGAGTACAAAAAAAGCAAAAACAACTATTGGAAACTATAAAGTTGACACACCAGCAACACATGAAGCCATCGCTGGAGTGAGTAAAACTACGGTAGGTATTGACTACCTAGGGAACCGTGTTATTCTCTCCTATGCTCCAGTGGCTGTTTATGACCAAAAATGGGCTATTATTGTAAAAATTGATGAGAGTGAAGCACTCCAAGCAGCAAATACTAACTTTATAAATGCCCTCATAGGTACAGCACTTTTCATTGTTTTTACAATTCTCATATCTCTTTTTGTCATAAAAATTGTCATTATGGATAAGCTCAAAACACTTCAAAATGCTACACACGATTTAGCAAAAGGAGATGGAGACTTAACAAACAGAGTTAAAGTTCCAAAAGGAGATGAAATCTCTGAAGTAGCAGACAACATTAATGAATTTATTGAAAAAGTTCGTGTAACTGTAAGTGAGGCTACATCTTCTGCAGCACAAAATGCAGAAATTGCAACAACACTCTCTAATGCTTCTGTTGACATGAAAGCCAAAGCACAAGAGGAGAGTAACATTGTTCAAGATGTTGCAACGCAAGGGACACAACTCCAGAATGTACTCAGCTCCTCTATTGAGCAAGCAAAACAGACAAAAGAGAACATTGACAAAACAGGACATGCTTTAAAAGCTGCCAATGAACAGATTGTTAGTCTTGCAAATGAGATTGAAGAGAGAAGCCAAGATGAACTTGAACTCTCTGAAAAACTTGTCTCACTTAGTGCAGAGACATCTGCTGTAAAAGGTGTTTTAGATGTCATCTCTGACATAGCAGACCAGACAAACTTACTCGCTCTCAACGCTGCCATAGAAGCAGCACGTGCAGGTGAACATGGACGTGGGTTTGCTGTTGTTGCAGATGAAGTTCGTAAGCTTGCAGAACGCACACAAAAATCTCTTGGTGAAATTAACACAACAATTAGTCTCATTACGCAATCTGTGAACGATGCAAGTGAACATATGTCAACAAACGCGAAGGCTATTGAAGCACTCTCTCAAAATGCAACAGAAGTAGAGAATGAAATAAATGTTAGTGTACAAGCCATAGAGGAGTCTATAGCTGAAGTAGATGAGACTGTTACAGGTTACATTAGCAACTCAAATACGGTAGCTTCTATGATAACAAAAGTGACAAAAATTGCTGACATTTCAGAAGAGAACCAAAAAACAATTGAGGAGATTTCAAATGCCTCTGCAACACTTAACCAAATGACAAACAATCTCAACGACCTCCTCCAAGGCTATAAGACTTAAATCAACGTCTTTTAAACAACTCTTAGCTATAATCGCGAAAAATTAGAGATGCATCTTCTGCATCTAAGCGAGAGTAAATCATGGTAACAGTACAAAACTTAACAATGCGTTATGGAAATAGGGTTCTATTTCAAGACATTAATCTTAAACTAGACCGTCATAAACGCTACGGTCTCATCGGTGCGAATGGTGCTGGTAAAACAACTTTTCTGAAAATTCTTAGTGGTGAAATTACAGAGTATGACGGTGAAGTTATTATTCCTAAACAGAATAAAGTCGGTGTTTTAGGACAGAATCAATATGCTTTTGAAGATTTCACTATTGCAGATGCTGTACTCTATGGAAATAAACGTTTATATGATGCAATTAAAGAAAAAGAGGAGCTCTATGCAACTGGAGACTTCGAAGACGATGCTGTAAACAACCGTTTAGCTGACCTTGAAGTAATCTGTGTTGAAGAAGACCCTACTTATGAGTACGATGTAAACATCGGTAAAATTCTAGAGAATGTTGGAATTCCTGCTGACCAACATCAAAACCTTATGTCTACACTCGATAGTGCTGACAAATTCAAAGTTCTACTTGCACAAGTTCTTTACCCAAAACCAGATGTACTCTTTCTCGATGAGCCTACAAATAACCAAGACATCGAAACAATTAGCTGGTTAGAGAATGAACTTAAACGCCATGAGGGTACACTTGTAGTTATCTCTCACGATAGACACTTCCTCAATGCTGTTGTAACAAATATCTTAGATGTTGATTATCAAAAAATCCGTGAGTTTACGGGTACTTACGATGACTGGTACATTGCTGCAAATGTTTTAGCAAAACAGATGGAACTTGACAATGCTAAAAAGCAAAAAGAGAAAGATGAACTCGAAGCTTTCGTTCGCCGTTTCTCTGCAAATGCTTCTAAAGCAAAACAGGCAACTTCACGTCAAAGAAAACTAGACAAACTAGAGATTGAAGACATTAAACCATCATCTCGCCGTGACCCAAGTATTGTTTTCAAAGCAAAACGTACTATGGGTGATGAAGCACTTAATGTTGTGAATGTTTCTCATGCTTATGGTGACAACCAAGTGCTTAATGACATTAGTTTCAAAGTTGTACCGGGTGAAAAGATTGCTCTTATTGGTGGAAATGGTGTAGGTAAAACAACACTTATTAAAATTCTTATGGAAGAGATTAAACCATTAAGTGGTGAAGTACATTGGGGAGCTACAATTGAGAGCTCTTACTTCCCACAAGATACTGCTGACATTATTGAGGGAGAGGGAACACTCTACGACTGGTTACGTGCATTTGACCCTAAACGCGACATTGCTGAAATTCGTAACTGCCTTGGACGTATGCTTTTTAATGGTGAGCAACAAGAGAAGTCAGTTGTAAGTATTTCAGGTGGTGAAAAACACCGTATGATGCTTAGTAAAATGATGCTTGAGGGTGGAAACTTTTTAGTTCTGGATGAACCATCAAATCACCTTGACCTTGAAGCTATTGTTGCACTTGGTGAAGCACTACACAACTTTCAAGGCAATGTAATCTGTGTCTCACATGACCGTGAGTTACTAGATGCATTTGCTACACGTGTTATTGAGATTCAAGCTGATGGAACAATTATTGACTTTAAAGGCTCTTACGAAGAGTTTGCAGAAGCAAGATCTTCTGGTAACATTTAGGAGTATTTCTCATGCAAAAGTATAAAGAGTATTTAGGTCTCGGAATTGCTGGCAACTTTGCACTTCATCTTGCCCAAGCGGGTGAGCTTGAAGAGTTTAAAGAGATTATTACAGCGGATGAAGCTGCACCAAAAGGTATTTTTCCTTTTTATCTTCCAGCAAAAAAAGCAGAAGTACCTGCAGGTCAAAGACCTAAAGAGACTCTTTTTACCTACCCTCTCTCTTCTAACACTATAAGACTTCCCAAAGAGCAAGTAAACGTACAAGCAGAACCAGAAGTGGGCCTTGTATGTGAACTTACGTATGAGGGTTCTCATCTTGCCTCCCTTACACCTACACATTTTGCACCTTATAATGACTGCTCTATTCGTGTTGCTGGTGCAGAGAAAATTAGTGACAAAAAAAACTGGGGAGAAGAGAGTAAAGGTTTTGGAGAAAAGCTCATTCCTGTTGAGAGTTTTAGAGAGGGTGGAGAGATGGACCACTACTCCATCTGTAGTTTTCTCAAAAGAGAGAATAGACTCCATGCTTATGGCGAAGATGTAGCACTTACTGGCTACAGCTACTTCTATGGTAAACTCCAAGAGTGGATTACAAACCAAATAAATACTCAAAAAGATTTTGGACCATTAGAGCCAATTTTAGAGTATATTGAGCTTGCTAACAGACCTACAAAACTCATTATAAGTATTGGAGCTACTCGCTACACACCTTATGGTGAGAGTACTTTTTTACAAGAGGGAGACGAAGTTATAGTAGCACTCTATGACAACAGACTCCATACAGTAGAACAACTCAAAGAGTCTCTTTTACAAGGAGAGTATGAGCAAAATGGTCTTAGTGTACTTGCACAAAAAGTAACTATATGAAAAAAGGCATCTACAAACACTACAAAGGAAACCTTTACGAGGTTTTAGAGAGTGTTTACCACAGTGAAACACAAGAGAAGATGGTTCTCTACCGTCCACTCTATGGAGAGAGAAATCTCTGGGTGAGACCCTACGATATGTTTTTTGAAAATATCTCCCTCAATGGTAAAGAGCAAGCACGTTTTGCTTATGTAGGAGAAGCATGTGAGTAGAGGTAAAAAACTCGACCTTTTTATTGGAGCTAACATTGACGATAGTTGGTCTGAAGTGAGTAGTGCACCCAAGAAAAAAACTATACAAAAAGAGCTTACTCCAAAAGAGCATATGCTCATCTTTACTAAAGAGAAACGCAGAGGGAAGGTTGTAACACTTGTTGGTGAGTTCTTTCTCTCTAAAACAGATGCAACAGCTACACTCAAAAAATTAAAAAAGAGTGTTGCAACAGGTGGCACCTATAAAGATGGTTGGATGGAGTTCCAAGGGGAACTCAAAGAGAAGCTTCGCCCTCTTTTAGTAAAGATGGAGTTTAGATTTAAACAGGGCCATTAGGCACTCTCTAAACTCTCCTCATACACTTGTGCTTTAGCACTACTTACATTTGAGGTAATGACATATCTATCTCGTCCACTCTCTTTTGCCTCATAAAGCATCTCATCTGCTCTAGAAATTAGTACTTCATCTTCTAATGCATCGTCAGCAATACAGCATGTCACACCAATAGAGACAGTCACAAACTCATGAACTTTAGATGTTTCATGCTTTATCTCTCTTTCTCTTACTGCATCACAAATATCTCTTGCTAATTTTGCAGAGTTTGAACAGTCTGTCTCAGCCAAGAGGACACCAAACTCCTCTCCACCTAATCTAAATACATAGTCACCTGGACGTTTCAGTGTGTCTTTAAGCACTTTGGCAACACTCTTAAGAGCATAGTCACCCTCAACATGTCCATAGGTATCATTGTACTGTTTAAAGAAGTCTATATCTATCATCATAAAAGTTATGTAGTTGTTGTTACGTTTTGCACGTTTAATCTCTTTTGCATAGACATGGTTAAAGTACCTTCTATTATAGAGACTTGTCAAAGAGTCTGTGTAGGAGACATTTTCAAGTTTTTTATTGGCACGTTTGAGTTTTTTCATTGTCTCTTCAAGCTTTGTATGGTCATTTTGAATACTTCTAAAAACATAAAATGAGATAAGTAAAATTGCTAAAATAATGACACTCAAAGCAATCCCCAGTTTACTCTTCGTTGCCTCATAACTATAAAGAAACTTTTTTCTTTCATAGTTTGCAATCTCAACCTCATAATGAATAAGCTTTTGAATAACATTGTGAATGTAGGAGACTTTTTTCTCTAAAATGGCAATGTTTAACTTGTTTAAACTTCTACCACTCTTTGCAATTTTGTAGACTTTAATGAAATACTTATTTATGTTTTTCATCTCACGGTCAGTATATGCCACATACTCCATCTCAGAATCGCGTTTAAAATGTTTTGTGTAACTTTTCCACTTAGTTTCTATTTTTTTAAGAGAGTTTGCAATTTCTATAGCTGCTTGTGAGGGGCTCATCTCTAAACGCGATGCCTTGTAAATAGTACTTGCCAAGCCACTATGGTAGGTCTGAATAATTTCATTGAGCTCAATAACAGGTACCAAGGAACCAAAGTAAACGCCATCTATATTTTTTTTCATGGCATTGAGATGTGTACTTCCTAAAATACCTACACTAATAAGCCCTACAGTAATGAGAATAAATAAAAAGAATAACTTACTTCTTAGTTTTAGTGCTTCTATAAACTGCATGAAACTCCTTGTTTTTCTCCCTTATTTCTAGCATTATTTGTACCAACAGAACTATTTTATGCTAAAATTCTAAAAATTCATTTGACAAAAGAGAGATACAATGGAAGCAAAAGCAATTGTGACAGACACATACTTTACACAAGAAGAGATACAAGAGCATCTTAAAAATGTAGACTACATTTTAATGGCAGCGCCTGCACCAGAGAAGTTTTCAGACACTCCCATACATTTTACAATATTTCTCAATACAAAAGAGAGATTTCCACAAGATATTAAAGATGCTATTTTAGATAAATTTATGGATGAAAATGGCATTACAAATCCAAAAGAAGTACTTAGTCAGCTAATGCCTGTTGGCTTTTCAATGAGTCAGCAAGATACACCAATGCCTCTTTTACTTGTAAAAAAAGATGACCAAATGAGTATACCTCACACACCTATGCATGTTATTGATTTTCTAGCAGACTCGGAAAATTTCTATGAAGCAAAAACACATAAACTTACTGGATGGAGCTACGCTTACAGCGAATAGCTACATAGACTCTATCTCTTGAACCTCTTTTGCAATTGCAGCAGAGAGGTTTTCATAACCACTCCCTCGCACAAGAATATCATCCTCTATACGTATTCCTATTCCACGATATTTTTTTGGAACACTTTTATCATCTTTATCTATGTATATACCGGGTTCAATTGTTAAAACCATCCCTTCACATAGAGGTATTTCCTTTCCTTTTGCATCTTTATAGGGTGCTTGGTCATGAACATCTAGTCCCATCCAATGCCCTATACCATGAGGATAGTACTTATTTAATTTTCCTTTTTTCAAAAGTTTTTTACACTCACCTTCTAAAATACCAAGAGAGACCAAACCTCTGCAGAGAAGCTCTTGTGCTCTTTTTTGTAAATGAGAACGCAAAACTCCTACTCTTACCATAGAGATAATCTCTTTTTCTACATTTAAAATCATCTCATAGAGCTCTTTTTGTGCTTTTGAAAACTTTCCATTTGCAGGAATGGTTCGTGTAATGTCACTTGCATAGTACTCATACTCACAACCAGCATCAATTAAAATAAGCTCTCCATCTTTTAAAGCCTTATTATTCTCTATGTAATGGAGTGTATTGGCTGCGTTTCCTGAAGCTACAATAGATGTATAGGCATCACTATATGCCCCATTTTTAGTAAATACATACTCTATCTCTGCTTGAAGTTCTTTCTCTGTTGTGAGCTGTTTACTTAGCTTCATAGCTCTATGGTGTGCCTCTTTTGTAATGGAAATAGCATGTTTAATCAGTCTAATTTCAGCAGGAGACTTTACTAAACGTGCTCTCTCTACAAGTGTTGCAGCATTATAGTGTGCAAGAAGACTCTTTGCTTTTTCTCTGAGTGCATCTAGGCGAGTATCTGTTACATTAAAGTCATAGTAGAAGTTTTTACTCTTACTTAAAAGTCCTAAAACTTTCTCATGAAGTAGTTCAGAAGTAAATACATTGTCAACATGAAAGAGTTTCTTTGCTCGTTTTTCACCTAGACGTTTTCCTGTCCAGAGTTCAAGTTGTTTCTCTTTTTTTTGTACAAAGAGGTATGTATTAAAAGCCTTTTTTCCTCGTACAATGACAAGGGCAGCATTCTCCTCTTTAAAACCTGTTAAGTAGTAGAAGTTACTGTTTTGTCTGTAGGGAAACTCTGTGTCATGGGAACGTTGTTGCGGTTTTGCACTTAAAAGAAGAAACAGAGAGTTTGGCTTGAGCTCCTTTGCTAAATCTGCTCGTCTACTCTCATACTCCTCTTCTAAAATTACTGGCACTGCTGCTGTTCTAGCCATTGTAACTCCTCTTGTAAAACCTCTTTTAGTGCTTTATTTAAAGCCTCTACTCCTGCTTTAGCATTGAGTTGTTCTACTGCTAACTCTTTTGTAAAAGTTTTACTTGCTAAACTTTTTGAGTTTTTATTATCAACAAGATTTGCAAACAGAGAGACCTTTACAGAAGACTTTTTATTGTTACTATAAAAGTGCTGTATAAACTCATCGACACTACTCTCTAAGAGTAAATCTGCTCTACTTCTTGAACGAAAACTACTCACTGATGCGAAGATTTTCTTTTCTCTAAGAGCTCTTTCTAGAGCATTACCAATTGCTCTATTAGGTGTTACAGCCCACTCTGACTCAGTAAACGCGAACTCTTTAAACTCCTCTGTCGTGTACTTCATTGTTTGAGACATTAAAGAAGAGGAGGTAAAAACAGGAGCAATTTTTAAAGACTTCCCTTTACATTGTGAGTTACTTGAGGCTTGAATCTCAAGATTTGGTACTATTCTATACTCCACTATGTGTGGTTGTGTTGTACAACCTCCTAAAAAAATGAGTGCTGCTATCCAAAAATACTTCATTTACTCTTCTCCTGGGGCTTTTTTAATCTCTTGACGTTTATATAAAATATCTGAGGGGCTCTCTTTGTACTGCTCAAGAGACTCTTCCATCTGAATCATTAACTCTTGCATCTCTAATAGGGTACTGTTTACAGAAGGTATAATCTCTTCACCCATCGCTTTGACATTAAACTCTCCACTCGCAACAGCACGTTTAATCTCATCCATAGCATCCTTAATCCCTAAGTAGCTATCCATAACAGACTCAAAAGAGTCAGCAGTTGACTGCTCCCATGAAACACTTTTTTCTAAAAACTTATCTATATCTGGCATAATTGCATTGAGTTTTCTACTAAATGAGTTCATATTTTCTGCAGTCTGTTGCAGGTTATTGATAGTTCTTTCGTCCAGTAAACGATCTAACCTATCCATAACACTTGCACTATTTTTAAGTAGTAAAGAGACCTCTCTCTGGTTATCTGCACCAAGTAACTCTTCTGTTTTTCCAAGTGTCGAGGAGAGACGAGTCGAGACACTACTTAAAGAGTTCTCAAAATTTGTAAAAAAGGAGGGAGCTGTCTTTATGACAGGATACTTCTCGCCCTCTTTTGCAGTCAACTCAGCACTTATATGGGAACCTTGACTTAAGTTAATATAGGTGAGTCCTGTAATACCTTGTGCTGTTAGCTTTGCTAATGTATCGACCTTAATTGGTGTGCTTTTCAAAACTTCAATGGTCACTTCCACCTGCTCTGAGTTCTTAGGATTAATGCCCAAATCAACAACCTTACCGACATTAATACCTCTGTATTTTACAGGAGCATCTATGTTTAAACCTAAAACAGACTCATTAAAATAGATAGTATATCTTCTTACGTCATCATCTTCTGTTGGTTTTAACATCCAGTAGGTAAAACCTAACATTAAGGCAACACCCATAACAACTATGAGCCCTACAAAACTATAATTTACTC
>Ga0256843_1002513_pt1 | contig 13322 bp, 10 predicted proteins | sample AlvinellametaG_FD_191572 | JGI IMG/M metagenome (GOLD analysis project Ga0256843, IMG submission 191572) | Pompeii worm associated microbial communities from hydrothermal vent at the East Pacific Rise, Pacific Ocean - Alvinella | ecosystem: Host-associated > Annelida > Integument > Unclassified ... | reverse complement strand
CGGTGATCCCGGTCCAGTCCGGAGCCTCGACAAGATCTATGTTTCTTCTGCGAATTTCCTCGTTGACGATCGATTCAATATTTTTCCGGTTGCTCCACCAACCGATATATCTGTGTCGCTTCCTTGCGATATGAACGATTCTGATTTTACCGTCGAAAGTCGTTTCGTTCCGATCCCGACCGTAGAGAAACACCGTGGCTTCGTGTCCCTGCTCTGTCAGGGATCCCGCCAGAGTCCTGACACTGGTGGCGATCCCCCCGTAGATATCGGTAATATGGGGATACTCAGGCGTCAGAAACCCTACATGCATTCTGCTTCCCTTGTGCGATCGTTTCAATATTTTTCCAGATCCTTTCGTTTGCATCGTTCAGAGGATGTTTCACGATACGATGAAGCCAGGATCTGGCATCCCCGAGCTTTTGTTCGGTGTCGTCCATCGCGTTCGATAGTGTCTCCGCCATCTGTCGGGGATCCTCGATCCAATAGACGGGATCGAGCCCATCCATACTCTCGAAATGGACGTATCGATAGATTTTTTCTATATCCCACTCACGGTGATCGGGTACATTATACTTGATATAGCATGATGTCTTACCCATGCAGGCGAAGTCGTGGGCGATCGTCGATCCAACGTTCAGAGCCGTCTCGCAGTGATAGACGGTATTCGCCAAAAGAATCATATCCGCTTCAGTGGGCATCATCCCGTTCCACTCCGAAACTCCCTCCGGTTTTTCCCAAAGAGGATCCACGGGTACGATCAGCTCTCTATATCGGTCGAGAACCCTGTCATATCGATTGCTGACATCCACCGGACAGCGCCTGAAAAGGATCTGATATCGTTCTTCCCCCCTGGCATTGAGCCGCGCCACCGCTTTGGCGGTATCTTCGAGATACATGGGATCATAAGGTGACGTCGTCACATCATCGCCTGAAAAACAGATCAGTTTCGCCTGACTGTCGAGACCGTAGCGACGACAGAACTCTTCACGCTCCCAGAGGATCGTTTCATCGGTGTAGGGGATGAACTGGGGAGTGCCGGTTATATGGACCTTGTCCGGATCTACCCAGGGGTAGTATCGTTTCGCCTCATCTTTCATATAATCACTCCAGACGAACAGATGTTCCGCGGGTACGGAGAGATTGCCTTTGGGCATATTGTCCCAGGAAAAAATGAAGGTCGCCGTCGGTATGCCGAGATCCCGAGCGGCCAGGATGGGGGCGGCGGCACTGCTCATGCGTTGATTGGTACAAAAAACGACGGAAGGAGCCTCGCGTTCGAGCACCTCGAGGCAGTCACGATAGTAGTCCGTTTTCCTGATCGCCGAGAGATAACGATGCCATAGATGCTCGATACCCGTTACCTGTGAGGAAAAGGAGAACAGATCGATCAGTCCCTCTTTGATTCGATGTCTTAGACCGCTGCGGGTACTCTTCCGGATATAGTCGAGATAGGCTTTGTTTCCGTATTTCGAATAGCTGAGTTTAAGGTTCGATCGAATCAGGGCATTCTTATAGAGATCGACCATGCCGCCTCCATGATAATCGGGCAAAGGCACGAGATCGTATTGTGAAGAAAGATAGTTCAGGGGTGTCCACAGCCGCGCTTTTTTCTCTTGGAGAAATCCCGTATAGATGAAATTTCTGACTCCGACACCTTCCGGTAAAAGAATCAACACATTTTCATACGACAAAGCCGAATCCCTCCTCCATCTTCCGATTCATCTCACTCCTCATCTCGTGACTCACTCCTCCGACAAGCGTGTATTTTTCGTCAAACAAAGGATATCGCTCCATCTCTCTTCTCCTTTCGCGAAGATATTCGTCAAGTGTTTTGATCACTCTGGCTGGATTTCCCGTCGCAACCGAAGCGGAGGGAATATCACCGCTTACGATACTACCGGCTCCGATCACCACGTCGTCACCTATCGTCACTCCGGGCAGGATGATGGTTCCCGCACCGATGAAAACCCTGTCGCCTATTTTGACTTTGCCTATTTTCGTATATCCCAGAAAAGTTTTCGTGCTGGCATCGTGTGCGAGTATATGCACCCGGGGAGCCATCGTGACATCGTCCCCAATTTCGATATGCCAGCAGTGTGCATCATCGATGATGACATCCTGCAGAATCTTTGGATTTTTGCCGATTCTCAAGCCTCTCTCTTTGAGCTTTTCCAGATACGCGTCACGATCGTACGCCCGAGCTCTTCGATACAATGCTCTGATCACTTTTTTCAAATAGTTCATTCTTTTTTCTCTTTCTTGTATTTTTCGGGATCAAACTTTTCTATTGTCGAGTAGATGACAAGATTGTCTGGTGAGGATGCGCTAACCATATTACGGGAAGAGATCTTCGACAAGGAATCGTCGGAACCATTCAGATACATGATAATGTCGTATACTGACTCCAGATTGACAAATGCAGCATTGTCTGAAAATCTGCTTTTGAGCTTTTCGAACCTTTCATCGGGTGCGGTGCTGTAAATGAAGAGAGGAACATCAAACACCTCCCTAACAGGAGGAAGAAAACCATGTCCGTGCTTTCGTGGAGATACGACTTCCGCATGATCCGAGAAATAGATGAAGAGAGTTTTTTCCTTTTTGGATATAAAATGACGAAAAATATTTTTCAGAACAAAGTCGGTATAAAAAATAGAATTATCATATTCTTCTACAATATTCCTGGGTTGATGGAAAAGTGTATGTTCTTGTTCATAACGATCTTTGTAGTTGAAATGGGATCCCATCAAATGGATGAAAAAGGCATCTTTTCCATCATTCAATGGCACAGAGCTCAATTTTTTCAGCAATATACTGTCTGGTTTGGAGCTTCCAAAGTTCTGGTTTTCGATCATGGTATATTTGGCTTCGTTGGCGATCGTCGTAACATAGGTATCGTATTTCCCAACTTTTGCCTGGTTCGAAATCCAATAGGTTTCGTAGCCGGCCTTCTTGAGTATGGACACGATGGAGTAAGTGTGAAAAAATTTCTCAAAATCTTCCATCCCCGCCTCTGTCAACTCCATGGGAATGGCGAATCTCGTTTGATTGGCAGGTGAAACACCTCTGAGAAACAGAGATTCGTTGTTCTCTTTGAGTGAATTGAAGAATGGAGTGGTATTTTTATCGTATCCATATACACTCATATGATGTCGGGAAGCGCTCTCGCCAATTACCACGACAATTCGATCATAATACATTTTATTTTTTTCCGATATCGAGTGTGAACTGTTTTTTAAAAACCTCATTCTCTCTTTGGCTTTACCAACCCAGTCTCCGGCCTCGATATACATATAGGGCAAATTGAAGGGCAATATTCCTTTTAAAGGATTTTTTATTGTAAAAATAGATAACGTTAGAATAAGTAACAGAAAAACAAGTTCTTTTTTTAGTTGACAATTTTTGTGTTCTGTCTTGGAATATCGATATATTAACAGCAAACTTATAATCATGTAAAAGATCAGTACCAGATCACCGAGTCCCAAATATGTTTTCAGATACTCCACTGTTTCCGCCGTTGGAGAAAGCATGGCTGCCTGAAGCCTCGATGAAATCCCATAGGGGCCCCAATGGATATAAATATGCGAAAAGATGACACTAAGAAAAACGATCGGTACTGAGAACAAAAAGTAGAGTCTGCTTGACACCAAACCCAATAGAGAAAACAGGAAAACGAAAAAGAAGATAATCAATAAATGCGTAAAATTTATGTACAAGAAAATATTTGGAGAAAAAATAAACATAGTAAGAATAAAAATATAAAATATATTCCGATTGTCAACGTTATAATTGAGTCTCGATAATTTATTCATTCCCATTCATAGTTCTCCGAATGTTTTTTCCGCGAGAAACCAGTCTTCCATCGTATCGATATTGATCAGTTCCGGACTCTCGATCGGAAACGCCACGATATCCTCGCCCAGAAGTGAGTGTTTGTTTCGGATGCACTCTACGGATGTGATATAGATCGCCCCGTCACGGTGATAGGCGGGAGGCAGATCCTGACGGCGGGGGATGATCTTTTTGTCCCCGGTGGCGATTTTGAGACGGTTTCGTTCATCGATCTCGAAAACCCAGTGAGGGTTGAATTCGTCCGGGACACGCCGGACAGACACAAGGGAATCGGGCCGCAGCTCTTCAAACCGGCGAATCGCTTCGTCGATCGCACCCTCGGGTCGCAATGGGCTCGTCGTCTGCAGCAGACAGACCGCATCGAACGTTTCACCTTTCTTTTCAAAAAAATCGAGGGCATGCTCCACCACCGAAAAAGAGGTCGCCGTATCGGTCGCCAGCTCGGCCGGACGCATGAAAGGAACTTCGAGTCCATGTGCTTCGGCCACTTGGGCAATCGCCTCATCGTCCGTCGAAAGAATCGCCCGTTCGATGAGTTCCGATTTTCGAATCTGTTCGATGGTATAGACGATCAGGGGCTTCCCCGCCAAGGGTTTGATGTTTTTGCCGGGAACTCCCTTGGATCCGCCGCGGGCGGGGACGATGGTGAGGATTTTTGGTTTGGAGTTTGAAGTTTTTTTCATTTTTATCTTTTCTTCATCGAGATCGAGCTGATCAGTGCGTTGAGCAGCTTCTCCATCGACTTTTGCCAAACTCTCAGATCTCTATAATAAGCCATCCATCCTCCTCAAACCTCCAACCTTCAAACTTCCAACTTGAAACCTCAAACTTAAAACTTCCAACCTCAATAACAAATCGTCTTGTGAAACCTCAACGGAATCGCCGCCAGAACCTCGGCGATACGCTCTCCGGCGAAACCGTCTCCATAGATGTACGAGGGAGCATAGGGACCGTGTTCGATGTGTTTCCTGACCGCCTGAATGATGCTTTCGGTGTCGTAGTCGCAGTCGATCACGTTTTCACCCCGCTGACGGGCGTTTTGTCGGCTGCCGATATTGACGACCGGCACTCCGAGAAAGGCGCTTTCTCTGATGCCGACACTGGAGTTTCCGATCAGAGCTTTTGCATTTTTTATCAAGCGCAGGAAGTCGTGGGGTTCCATATTTTTGAAAAAGCGGATGTTTTGGGGCCGGCGCAGTTCCCGAAAGGCGCGAATACCGTTGGATGTGCCGTCCGCCCCCGCGTCGACATTGGGCCAGAACCAGAAGGTGGGAATATCCAGTTCATGTACCGCTTCCAATGTCGCTTCGACATGGGCCCGTGAATCGGCGTACTCCGTCGTCACCGGATGTTGCATCACCACCAGATAGCCGCTATGCCAGTCTCCGATCTCTCCTACCCCGCCGTATTTTTCGATGGGGTCGAAATCGAGTGTCGGATTTTCCGCTACCTCCCGCGCCAGATCCATCGAAGGGCAGCCGGTATTGACGACATAATCCGGATCCTCTCCCATTTTGATGACCCGATTGCGGGCATCCTCGGAAGCCACCAGGTGGATATCGGCCAGTTTGGTATTGGCATGACGGACCTTTTCGTCGATATTCCCCGTCACCTCTCCGCCCTGGATATGCACCAGCGGAATGTTCTGATAGGCTGCCGCGATGGAGGTGGCTACGGTCTCGAACCGGTCGGCGATCGTCACGACGGCGTCGGGCCGCAGATTGTAAAAGACATTGGCCAGCTCCATCAACGCCAGACCCGTCGTCTTGGCCATAGCCGTAGGCGTTTCCCCTTCGAGAATATTGTAGACCTTCTCGTCGATCCGGAATCCGTCCTCTTCGATGACATCGACGGCATTACCGTAACGATCCAGAAGCGCCGATCCGGCAACGACCAGTTGTAATTCGAGATCGGGGTGCTTCTCTATGGCTCTCAAAGCTGTCTTGATCCTGGAATAGCTGGGCCGTGCGGTTACGACGACACAGATTTTGCGCTTTCCCCTCTTTCCTATCATCTGATCTCACATTTTTATATTATTATAACTTGTTTATACAGATTCCACATCATCCTGTTTGAGAAAAGACCAGGCTCGTTGCGATCGGCGCAAACGCTTCCCGACTGCCTGCTGCCATTTTCCCGCGTCGATACCGTACCCTTTGGGTTTTTTGGCTTCGAGATCGTCAAAAGTGAGAATATGCCCGGCGGGAAGGTCTTTGTTGACCGCCAGGCTTTTTTCGAAGATGCTTTTGAGTTCGCCGAATCGACGGTTGTCGTTTTTGTCGACGGGGTGGGCGTGTGCCGTGGCGATCTGACGGGTACCCTCCACCAGACGGGCGATCTCGTCGATGGTCAGGGAGGCTTTGGCATCGGGACCGAACATCCGTCGGTCGAAAACGGCGTGAAATTCCAGGATCTCCGCCCCGCAGGCCGCGGCAGCGAGGCAGGCGAAGATATCGCCGGAATGATCGGAAAAACCCACGGGAACATCATAGCGCTCTTTGAGTTCTCCGATGACATTGAGCCCCCACTCCTCCGGCTCGGTCGGATAGGCCGTCGTACATTGCAGGATGGAAAAGTCGACGTTTCGATCCCGCAGAAAGGCCACCGTCTCATCCAGTTCGGCAAAGGAGCTCATCCCCGAGGAGAGGATCACCGGCTTGCCGGTGCGGGCGATTTTTTCCAGCATCAGCAGGTTGTTGACCTCTCCGCTGCCGATTTTGTACGCCTGGACTCCCACATCTTCCAGCAGATCGACCGCCGCGTTGGAAAAAGGCGATGAGATGAAGTCCACTCCCGCCTCGTCACAATGCGTTTTGATCTCCCGCCACTGCGGGGGGGTGAACTCCATCCGCTTCCAGTAGTCGTAACGTGTAGCATCTTCGTAGGAGAACTTCACCCGAAACGGTTCGTACTCGCTGCTCTCGGCGTGGGCGATATGGGTCTGAAACTTGACGGCATCGACGCCGCTCTGCGCCAGAGCGTCGATATAGGAGTGCAGGATTCCCAGGCTGCCTTCATGAGCCTGGGCTATTTCGGCAATTGTATATATCTTTTCCATTTTTCAACCAGTTTGTCTATATTGTCACACCATTCATCCAGATCGTAAAGATCCTCCGGTATGTTTTTCAAATAGGGATTGATACGATCGTTCTCCTCGTATTTGGTCATTTCCTCTTCGATCGCTTCGATCCAACGTGACGGATCATGAGGAAAATCCACAACTCTTCCATATCGTCCGAATCCCATTACTTCTCCTACAGGATCGATATTTGATGCGATACATACACTACCGCATTTCAACGCTTCAGCAAGCGAAAGGCCAAAGCCTTCATGCCAAAGTGTGGGGAAAAGATAGAAGTCAGCCGCCTGATAGTATTGGGGAAGGTCATGATTGGGGATTCTCCCAAGCCACCGGATACCTTTGCCTCGCACCTCCCGATGCGTGCCTATGACCAACAGCTCGATATTGGCGTGTTGGTCACTCAATGTATCCCAGGCTCTCAGAACGATATGCAGTCCCTTTTTGGGGCGATCTTGGGAGAGCCATATAAAATATATCTTGTCATCATCCAAACCGATTCTTTTTCTCAATGCTTTTTTTTCTGTCGAGCTTATACGGCGGAATCTATTTGAGTCGATACCGTTATATATATGAGAGACTTCCATGGGCATCGAATTGACCATTGACAGCTGATACTCATACGAACTTTTCGTCAGGACCACAAGCTCGTCCATAGAGTCGTACATCTCCTGAAGTATTCTGTTTTCAAAAAAGTAGTGATATCCGTGATGAAAAAATATCATTTTCAATCTCGATCTTTTTCCTCTTTTTGCAGAATGAAACTGAATTGCCCTCAGAAGTCCCGGATTGTCCAGCACCATCACTATCAGCGACTCATGCTCGTCGAGGAGAGCGTCGATCGCTCTCCAGTAGCCGAAATATTTATAGTGTGGAATAACCATATTCATTTTGTAGCGAAATACTTTTGGTTCCTTTATTCCAATATGTTTCGCGTCAACTTGATCCAGGCTATCCAAATCATCGACCGGCGAAACTATATAATCAATCAAGGATCTCTTTCTTTTGACGTAGTATGAGAAGCTATTGGTCCAGCTGGCTATCTTTTTGTACGGTATCGCAAAGTGCGACACCAGTACGACTTTGCCCTTATACACGATCTGCCTCCTTTTTTAATTTCCTCAAAAAAACAATAATACGATGTGCCTTTCCAAGAATCGTTGTCAGACTATCAATAAAATCATTCCAAAAAAATACAAAGTGCCATCCAAACATATACAAAGCAGAGAATAGTATTGAAACACAAAATGATATCACTGTAGATTCAATAATAGTCTCTTTCAGAAAATAAAGAGAAATCGATAAAAGAGAAAACAATACAATATGCCTGACGAGATGTATATCTCTGAAAAATCCGTATGGAGAGTGATCGATTTTCACCAGCCCGATCATGGCTTTGAGAAGTGAAAACGATATCACGATCAGGGAATATGCCAACGCATATGCTTCCATACCCGATGACATCAGTGCGATAATTGTCAATGCGGATGATGAGACAATGAAGTTGTAGAGCGACAGCTTCGACTGTATCGCGGGATATCCCAGTCCGGTCAATATATTGATGGCTCCGCCACTTATGGATTGGAAAATGCCAAGTATCAAGAATACTCTAAATATAGGGACGGCATCCATCCATTTATCACCAAATACGAAATCGATAATCTCCGCAGAATACAAATAAAGTATAATATAAATTGGGGTAAATAAAATAATTTCAAAAGTGGTAATCGAAATCAATGTTTTGTATATTCTGTTGAAATCGTTTTTATTTTTTGCGATATAGCTGATAATGAGCTTCCCCATCGGTTGGCTTGTTTTGGCTCGAATGTTATTAGCTTGTGAAAATGCAAAATTATACAATCCCACAGATGCCATATTGAAATTGTTTACCAATATTATTTTGTCTGTATATCTTGAAAAGTATCCAAAAACTGAACTTATAAAATAGTGTTTGCCGAAATATAATATTTTCAAGAATATCTTTTTGTTCCACAGGTCAAATTTTACTTTGTAGGCCACAAGATAATAGATTGTTATTGAAAAAACCAGGCTGGCCAAGAGGCTGCCAAAAGCAAAAGAGAGAGCGCCAAAACCATAGAGGGCAAATGTGATCTTGGATATGGAGTCTGTCAACGCCTTGAGAGTATTCGCATAAACCTCCGCTTTGAAATTCAATCTTTTTCTTGCGACATATATTGGAATTTGCGCCATAAATACAATCGGTATCGTAAAGGAATAGATGGCCAGCATTTCTCCCAATATGGTATTGTCGGCATATGCCATTACCACATAAGATATAAGTATCTGCACAATAAACAAGGCTATGCTCAGCACAACTCTTAATTTAAACGTTATACTCAGAATAGTATCTTCATATTTTTTGCTTTTTATCTCTTCCTGAAGATAAAAATTCTCAAATCCTGTATTTCCAATGATACTCAAAAACTCGGTAATGACAGAAGCGGCAACCAAATATCCGTAATCTTCCGGAAATAGGATTCTTGCCAGAACTATCGACGAAGTAAAAGTTATAGCTCTGATCAAAAGATTGCCATAAAATATATATTTTGCCGATCTTCTTGCGCTTGACATCTAATAATTCTTTTTTGTTTTTATAGTGGCATTAAGAGATCTGTTTTTTTGAGAGATCAAAACCACTTCAAATGCCTAGAACAAATTTTGATTGCAAAGTCACATCTGTTGAGTACCCCGAACTCGTAACTTTCTTTGACATTCTCAGTATAGGGATAAAAACGATGAAAAACTGTCACCAATCCGGAAAGAAGAGATATGTACGAGGTTTTTCTCTTACTCAATACGGCATTACCTTCAGGATGATCATCGCAGACACTCTCCGCTCCAAACACTCAGAGCCGTCCATCCACCCTCTCCGGATCCAGGAAGGATTTGATGTCGTAGAGGACCGTCGAGTCGTCCCCGTCAAGATCCAGGGTTTTAAACGCGTCGTGGGCGACGGCCAGGATGATGGCGGCGTAGTTGTCGGTCGTCGCCTGTCGGTCGATGGTCGTCAGCAGATCGAGGCCGTATTCGTGCTTCACCTCCCCGGAATCGGCCCAGGGGTCGTAGACGTCGACGGCACAGCCGAAATCCTGAAGCTCCCGGATCACGTCGATGACCCGGGAGTTGCGGATATCGGGGCAGTTCTCCTTGAAGGTGATCCCCAGGACAAGCACCTTCGCCCCTTTGACGGTATGGCCTTTGTGGATCATCAGCTTGACTACCTTGTTGGCGACGTGGATCCCCATATTGTCATTGATCCGTCGACCGGCGAGGATCACTTCGGGGTGGTAGCCCACCTCTTTGGCCTTGTAGGTCAGGTAGTAGGGATCAACCCCGATACAGTGGCCGCCCACCAGTCCGGGACGGAAGGGGAGGAAGTTCCATTTGGTTCCGGCCGCCTCCAGGACGCTGAGGGTATCGATACCGAGCCGGTCGAAGATCAGAGCCAGTTCGTTGACGAAGGCGATATTGATATCCCGCTGGGCGTTTTCGATCACTTTGGCCGCTTCGGCCACTTTGATACTGGGAGCCAGGTGGGTCCCGGCGGTAATGACGGAGGCGTAGAGCGCGTCGATCTTTTGGGCGATCTCCGGGGTGGATCCCGACGTGACCTTGAGGATCTTGGTGACGGTATGCTCTTTGTCTCCGGGGTTGATCCGTTCGGGGGAATAGCCGCAGAAGAAGCCGTCGACTTCTTCTGCGGCTGGTGTCAGGGGTTGGGGATTGGGGGTTGGTGAATTTTGGGAAGTGATGTATTTGAGCCCGGAGGTCTTTTCCAGGATGGGGACGCAGACCTCTTCGGTACAGCCGGGGTAGACGGTCGATTCGTAGATCACGATATCGCCGCTTTTCAGAACCGATCCCACGGTCTGACTCGCTTTGATCAGGGGGGTCAGGTCAGGGGTCTTATGGGCATCGATAGGGGTGGGCACGGTGACGATATAGACATTGCACTCGGCGATGGCGTCGAGCGAATCGGTAAACCGCATCCCGTTCTCCAGGGCTTCACGCACCTGAGCCTCACTGAGCTCCCGGGTCCGGTCGTATCCGGCGCGAAGCTCCTCGATCCGCCATCGGGCGATATCGAAGCCGACGACGCTGTATCGATCACTAAAGGCGTGCGCCAGCGGCAGCCCGACGTACCCCAACCCGATCACGGCGATTTTCATGGATGGCCTTTGAAGATTGTTTTTGTCTCTATGGCTAGATTTTTTTCAATAGAACCATTATAGCTTTTCGCGCCTGAAGATGAAGGTTGGCGAATAAATTCAGATTCTTTGGCTATTGTCAAATCCCGGAAAATATTTGCCCTATATGCTCTGTCATGACAGGTCATTGGAATATTTTGCTTTTGATTCGATCAAAATACACCACTCTGACTTCACGATATCTTCTTCTCCACCCCTACAGCACCCGACCTGCCGCCGATCAAAACGACGGGAATCCGACTCTGCAGGCGGAACATCGACACCCGACAGAGCGCAGGACCGACGCCGACGTTTTCGGCGGAATACCTCTGCGACGTATGCCGATCCGATGAGACGGAGATGTTATAAATATTTTATGGAGCGCATGAATGAAAAAACATATAAAAAAAGCAATCGATAAAATGCTGTAGCAATGAGATATTACATGGAAGAAAAAAAGAAAAATGGTCGGAGTGACAGGACTCGAACCTGCGACCTCTACCACCCCAAGGTAGCGCGCTAGCCAGACTGCGCCACACCCCGACTGAACGTGGAGTAGAATATTAACGAATCAAGCTGAAAACAACTTGAAATCCTCCGAATTTCCGGGAAGTTCCCGGAAATTACTTCATGCTGCAGGCACTGACGCCCGGAGGAGTGGTGGGCTGGATCGCGGTGTTGTCGGCGCCGCCCTCCTCGTTGACCTTCTCCATAAAAGCGATGGTTTTGCTCGCGGCTTCCATGAAGCGCTTGGCGGTCTCGCTCTCGGGCTGGGTGTAGGTGACCGGCTTGCCGGTATCCCCGCCGATGCGCACCTGGGGTTCGATGGGGATACGGGCCAGCAGCTCGGCCCCGTACTCCTCGGCCACCGGCGCGGAGGTCCCCATCCCGAAGATATCGTACTCCTGGCCGTCGCCGGGGCAGATGAAACCGCTCATGTTCTCAATCACGCCCGCGATGGGAATATGGAGCTTCTGGAACATATCGAGACTCCGGCGGCTGTCGTCGAGACTCACCTCCTGGGGAGTCGTGACGGTGATTCCCGCGGTGACGGGCACGCTCTGGGCCAGGGTCAGCTGGGCGTCGCCGGTTCCGGGAGGCATGTCGATCACCAGGACATCCAGATCGCTCCAGAGGATATCCCGCAGGAACTGCTCGATCGCCTTCATGATCATGGCGCCCCGCCAGATCAGCGACTGTCCGGGCTCCATCAGGCTTCCCATACTCATCACTTCGATCCCGTAGGCTTCGATGGGCTTGACCTTGTTGCCCACTACTTCCGGGCGGACATCGTCGATTCCCATCATCCGGGGGATGTTGGGACCGTAGATATCGGCGTCGAGCAGTCCGACCCGTTTCCCCTGCATCGCCATGGCGATGGCCAGGTTGACGGCGGTAGTCGATTTGCCCACTCCTCCTTTGCCGGAGCTGATCATCAAAAAGTTTTTGACCTGGGGGGCGATGTTTTTGCCGGTCATGGAGTTGCTGCGCTCCACGGGCTTTTTGGGGGCGATAATCTCGACATGGACATCCTCGGCGCCCGCTTTGGCCAGCTCAGTCTCGATCTCCTTGATCAGCTGCATCTTCACCTCGTCGGCGCTGGAGGTGATCTCCAGGGTCACTTTGACCCGGTCGTTGTCGTCGATCTCGACACCCTTGACGAAATTGAAACTGACGATATCTTTGGTAAATCCGGGATAGACGACGTTTCTCAGCGCGTCCAGTACGTTTTCTTCGGTCATTCAGACTCTCCTTTTCAGTGTTATGTACTATGTGTTATGTGTTGCGAAAATTATGAAAATATTTCGATGGGATTATACATCAAAAAGCGGTGAAACCGCCCCCCATTCTCAACTCTCCATTCTCAATTCTCAACTCTCAGCGGTCATAGCTGAGCCGTGCTCCTCGACGATGGTCTGGGTGATCTTGTAGGAGCAGAACTTGGGGCCGCACATGGAGCAGAACTCCGCCTCTTTGAAGACATCCTGCGGCAGGGTCTCGTCGTGATACTCCCTCGCCCGGTCGGGGTCGAGGGCCAGCTCGAACTGCCGGTTCCAGTCGAAGCCGTAACGGGCGTCGCTCATGGCGTCATCCACGTCTCTGGCGCCGGGACGGCCCCGGGCGATGTCGGCGGCGTGGGCCGCGATCTTGTAGGCGATGATCCCCTCGCGCACATCCGCGGCGTT
>Ga0256843_1002511_pt1 | contig 13322 bp, 10 predicted proteins | sample AlvinellametaG_FD_191572 | JGI IMG/M metagenome (GOLD analysis project Ga0256843, IMG submission 191572) | Pompeii worm associated microbial communities from hydrothermal vent at the East Pacific Rise, Pacific Ocean - Alvinella | ecosystem: Host-associated > Annelida > Integument > Unclassified ... | reverse complement strand
TTTTTTTTCAAAAAGCCTTGTATTACTTTAAGAGACGAAACGGAGTGGGTGGAGTTGATAGAAAACGGATTTAACGTATTGGCCGGAGCGGATAAAAATAAGATATTGGATATTTATAAAAACTTTAGGTTTAATGATGATTTTGAGATTGATTTATATGGTAACGGTAAAGCAAGTGAGAGAATTATTAGGGAATTATTGAATGTCTAAAATAATATGGATAATTAACGATTACGCAGGGAGTGCGTATCACGGAATGGAGTTTAGAAATTATTATTTTGCAAAGGAATGGGTAAAAAGGGGATATGAAGTATATATAATTTCGGCTTCTTATATGCATCTTTTTAAAAAATTACCGGAAACTAACGGTGTTTTTACATTTGAAAAAATTGACGGTATTAATTATGTATGGACAAAAGTTATTAATTATGGAAAATCCGATAATAAAAAAAGAGTTTTTAAATGGTTTGAATTTGCCGGTAAACTTTTTTTCTTGCCTTTTTCAAAAATGAAGAAACCGGATGTAATAATAGCATCTCCCATGGCTCCTTTTTTAGTTGTACCGGCTTATAAATTAGCAAAAAAATTTAATGCTAAATTTATATACGAAGTAAAAGATATATGGCCTTTATCTATCATTGAGCTTGGAAATATTTCTCCTAAACATCCTTTAATTAAAATAATGTCTTGGTGTGAAAAATTTGCAGTAAAAAATGCGGATTTTATTGTTAGTTCTTTACAAAATTATGATGAACATTTGAAAGAAGATTTGAACATAGAGAGAGATTTCGTATGGATAAATAACGGTATTTCACTTGAGGAAATGCAAAAAATTGAGCCTTTACCAAAACAAATTGAAGATATAATACCTAAAAATAAATTTATTATAGGTTATGCGGGTACCGTTGGTATTGCAAATGCATTGGATAGTTTTCTTGAGGCTGCTCAAATGTTAAAATATAATAATAAAATATTTTTTTTAATAGTCGGCGACGGAAGAGAAAAAGAGAATTTAACAAAAAAATACGGATATTTAAAAAATGTATTATTTATTCCTCCTGTAAAGAAAAGTCAAGTTCAGTCCTTATTAAATAAATTTGATGTTTGTTATATAGGACTTCAAAATCAAAATTTATTTAAATACGGAGTTTCACCAAACAAACTTTTTGATTATATGTATAGTGCCAAACCCATTATTTATGCTATAAATTCAGGTAAAAACAACATAGTAAAACTTGCGAATTGCGGAATTAGCGTCGAGGCTGAAAATTCTGAGGGAATTAAAAAAGCGATTATAAATCTTTATAATATGAGTGAGGATGACAGAAAAAAATTAGGTGCAAACGGAAAAAGATATGTTTTAGAGAATTTTACATATGAAAAATTAGCACAAAAATATGAAAGGTTGTTTCAATGAATATTCCATTTCACAAAACACCGGTAACACAGGAAGAAATAAACGCCGTAATAAATGTAATGAAATCGGGTTGGCTTACAATGGGGCCTACTACTATCGAATTTGAAAAAAAGTTTAAGGAATTTATAGGTTCCAAAGAAGCGGTAAGTGTAAATAGCGCAACCGCAGCACTTCATCTTGCTTTAAAAGCTATAGGAATCAAAGAAGGTGATGAAGTAATAGTTCCTACAAATACATTTGTGGCTACCGCCGAAGTCGTTACCTATTTCAATGCTGTGCCGGTGCTGTGTGATATAGAAGAAACTACACATAATATTAACGTTAATAAAATAGAAAGTTTGATTACTGACAAAACAAAAGCTATTATTCCCGTTCATTTTGCAGGACAGCCTTGCGATATGGATGAAATATACGAGATAGCGAAAGAATATAATCTTAAAATAATCGAAGATGCAGCTCACGCTCTTCCAAGTACTTATAAGGGACAAAAAATAGGTTCATTAAAAAATACCGATATTACTTGTTTTAGTTTTTATGCAACAAAAACATTGGCTGTTGGTGAGGGAGGTATGGCTACTACCGATAATGAAAAATATGCGAAACATATGAGAATTAATAGACTTCACGGAATTAGTAAAGACGCTTGGGATAGATATACCGACAAAGGTAGTTGGTATTATGAAGTTGTTGATAACGGAAATAAATATAATACTACCGATATTGCTTCAGCGATTGGCTTAGTACAGTTAAAAAGACAATATGAGCTTCTTGAAAAAAGAAAAAGTATTGCTAAAAAATATAATCAAGCATTTGAAAATAATGAAAAAATTCAGCCGTTAAGAATTAAAAAAGACAGAACTACATCTTGGCATTTATACGTAATAAAAGTGCCGAATAGAGATTTCGTAATAAATGAACTAAAAAGAAGAGGAGTTAATTGCAGTGTTCATTTCATACCTGTACATAAACATCCGTATTATAAAACAAGATATAATTTGAATGATAAAAATTATGAAATTGCAAATAACGTTTTTAAAAAATCGGTTTCACTTCCTATTTATCCTGATATGAGTGATAATGAGATTGATTATGTAATAGAAAATGTTTTGGAAGTTTTAAAAAATGTATGAAAAATTCGGTAAGAGAGTATTTGATATAATTTTTTCAAGTTTAGGATTGATAATTTTTTTTCCTTTAATGGTTTTAATTGCTATTGCGATAAAAATATCATCACAAGGTTCGATTTTTTTTAAACAAAAAAGAGTCGGTAAAAATTTTAAAGAGTTTGAAATTTATAAATTTAGAACTATGGTGGAAAATGCCGAAAAAAACGGACCGAGTGTAACTGTAGATGGTGATGAACGTATTACAAAAATCGGAAAATTTTTGAGAAAAACGAAACTTGACGAATTACCTCAATTGTTTAACGTATTAAAAGGTGATATGAGTCTTGTCGGGCCAAGACCGGAGGTTATGAAATATGTGAATGAAAAAAAAGAAGATTATAAAAGAATTTTGAAAATAAGACCGGGTATTACCGATTATGCTGCAATTGAATTTAGAAATGAAGAAGAGATATTGAAAAAATACGATGATTTGGAAAAAGCTTATATTGAAATAATTCAACCTAAAAAAATCGAACTTTATTATAAATATTTGGAAAATATGAGTTTTTTGGAAGATATTAAAATCATATTAAAAACATTGAAGGTAATTTAATGAATTTTATAAAAAATGTTATTTTTTCAAAAAATATTTTGAATTTTTTAGTTATTATTGTTTTAACTTTTATTACTTTTGCGTGGACTTTTTTAATATTTCATAAACCTTTTGACATAAAAATAGTACTTGTAGTAATAGTTGCGAGAATAATATCTTCTATTTTTATATTCAAAGATTATTCTATGTCGTGGAGACAGGCGACACCTAAATCTTTTCTAATTAAAAGTGCAGTAAATATCGTGGCTTTTTGTATATATATGCCTTTTTTTTATAACAAAATCTATATTTATTTTTTTGTAAGCGAGCTTTTTTTCTATCTGTTTTTAATTAATTTTTTAATGTTTTCTTATTCTTTATATTTGAATAAGTCAAAAAAACATAAAACAAAAACTCTTATAATTTACGGTTCTTCCAAAGCCGGTCAAAAGCTTGCTGATGAGTTTAAAGATAGTGAGTATAAACTTTTATATTTTGTTGACGATAGCATCAAAACAAAAAATAAAAGCATAGATGGTATTGGTGTGATTTCTACTGAAAAACTTAAAAAGGTATTAAAAAATAAAGCTGATTTATTAGTTATAGCAGTTTCAAAAGAAGAAAAAGAAAATCTGAAAAATTTATACAATTCTCTTGAATTTGCGGCAAAAAAAATTCAAATACTTCCTACATATGAAGAAATCTTAAATAGTGAAAAATATAGCAATTTTCTCAAAGATGTTACCATTGAGGATTTATTAGCAAGAAAACCGAAAGATTTGGATAAAAAAGTTATTAGAGAGTTTTTGGAAAATAAAACTGTTTTGATTACGGGAGCAGGAGGTAGTATTGGTAGTGAAATTTGTAGACAATGCGAGTTAAACGGAGTGAAAAAGCTGATTTTAGTAGATAATTGCGAATATAATTTATATCGAATAGATGAAGAAATGACGATAAATAGAAAATGTTATTTAGTAGATGTTTCTAAGAAAGAAGATATTGAAATTGTTTTTCAAAAAGAAAAACCGCAAATAGTAATTCATGCAGCTGCTTATAAACATGTCCCTTTATGTGAAGAAAACCCTAAAAGTGCGGTAATAAATAATATTATAGGAACTAAAAACGTAATTGATTTATCTATAAAGCATAGCGCAGAAAATTTTATTTTAATATCTACGGATAAAGCTGTAAGACCTACGAATATTATGGGAGCGACAAAAAGAGTTTGTGAAATATATGCCCAAAACGTACCTTCTAAAAATACGAAAATTTCTGCTGTTAGATTTGGAAATGTGCTTGATAGTAGCGGCAGTGTCGTTCCGAAATTTAGAAAACTTATAAAACAAAATAAACCTTTAACAGTAACACACCCTGAGATTACAAGGTATTTTATGTTGATACCGGAGGCGTGTCAACTTGTTTTGCAAGCAGGTTCTCTTGCGAAAAACGGAGAAATTTTTATACTTGATATGGGAGAGCCCGTAAAGATTGTGGATCTTGCTAAAAAGATGTTAAAACTTTATGGTAAAGATGAAAACAATATTGTATTTACCGGTCTAAGACCCGGAGAAAAACTTTATGAGGAATTATTATTAAATGAAGCGGATAAAAAGACTCGATTCGAATCTATTTTTGTAGCAAAACCGATACATTTTGATTTTAACGAACTAAATAAACACATAGAAAAGTTAATAAATCTTTATGATAAAGATGATATAATCAAAGCCTTAAAAGACATAGTAAAAGAATTTAATCATAATGATTTAAAGGAATAATTAATGAATTTCGGTATTGGTGAAATAAAATTTTCAAATAAAAAAGCTTTTGTTTTAATAATTTTGGCTTATTTTTTTAGTTTGGCAGTGAGATTTTATTATTATACTTGGGCTTCTAAAATTCCGGAATTTTTATGGAACGGTACTTTAATGATAAATAATGTGGACGGATATTATTTTGCAGCCGGAGCAAAAGAACTTTTGAATCATTCTCATATAGTCGGTGATTTGAATCCTTATCACTCATTAGTGAGTATGGTAACTGCCGGTATAGTTAAACTATTTCCTTTTTTGACATTAGACCAGGTAATATTATGGCTTCCTGCGATTTTCGGAAGTTTGGTAGTAGTACCTCTTTTTTTGATAGGAAGAACTCTAAAAAATGATATATTAGGATTCGTTGCAGCTTTAATAGGTGGTATAGCATGGAGTTATTATAATAGAACTATGGTCGGATATTATGATACCGATATGCTTGTCATAACGTTTTTAGTGTTTATTTTTTGGGGGATTTTGGAATTTTTTGTAAATGATAATAAAAAAATGATTTTAGTAGTACCTTTGATGATTATATTATATGAAGGTTGGTATTTTCAATGTAGAACTGTTTTATTGGCTTTTTTAGCTTTTGCTTTTGTATATTCTTTCTTTTTCAAAAAAGAGAAAAAATCTTTTTTATTTATATTGATTAATTTAATAGTTTTAGCAAGATTTCCTTATTATTTGAATCTATTGATTTTCATTATTACCTATTTGGTTGTGATTAAAAATCAAGACAAAATCGAAACGAAAATGATTGTCATATTATTTTTCGTAGCGATTTTACTTTTAACGTTAACCGGTTCTTTTGACTTTCTGATAGCTAAATTTAAAACTTATTTTTATAGAGGAGTTTATGAAACTAACAAGCTATATTTTTATGATACGTATAAAACTATTAGAGAAGCTTCTCATATTCCTTATCAATTAGTAGCATATAGAATTAGCGGTAGTTGGGCATTGTTTTTTATTTCTTTAATAGGTTATGTATTAATGATAATAAGATTTCCTGTTATGATAATTTCTTTACCTTCGGTTGTTTTGGGAATTATGGCACATAAATTAGGTCTAAGATTTACCATATATGCAGTGCCTTTTTTTGCTCTTGGATTTGCATATGCTGTTGTTTTGGTGGGAGATTACGTTTCAAGAATTTTTATAAACAAAAAGCTATCTTATTTTAGTAGGGTTGTTTTACCTATTTTATTAGCTGTCCCTTCATTGTATGCAAATATTCAACATGTATTGGTATACAAAACTCCTACTACTTTTTTAAAACCCGAAGTTGCCACTCTTGATAAACTTTCACATATTGCAAAAAGAGAAGACTATGCGGTTACGTGGTGGGATTACGGATACCCTATCAGATATTATTCCGGTGTAAAAACCGTAATAGACGGTGGTAAACATGATTCTAATTTAATGTATGCGATGAGTAAAGTATTGACGAGTAATCAAGTGGTTTCGGCAAATATGGCAAGACTTGCCGTAGAATATACCGATAAAGTAGAAGTGGCAAAAGAGCTTGGTAAAAATTTTGATTCAAAAGGCTTTATTCTTGATATGATGAAAAAGTACGGATATAGAGATGTTAATAAATTTTTAAAGGATTTGAATAACGTCGATTTTAAATTACCGAAAAAAACAAGAGATGTTTATTTGTATTTACCTTTTAGGCTTACTAATATATTGCCGACAGTGGCGTTATTCGGTAACATAGACTTAAAAACCGGAAAAGTAACAAGACCTTTTATCGAAAGCACGGCTGTTAGAGGTATTAGAAATAACGGTATTTTATTTCAAAACGGTTTATGGCTCGATACTTCCGGAATATTACACTTAGATCAACAAGAAGCGCCGATAAATACTTTTGTGGTATCTTTGTATAAAAACGGAAAATTTGAAACTATAAAATATGATTACAATCCTAAATCGAATATTTATGTTTTATGGTATAGACCTTTGAATATTGTATTGATAGTTTCGAAAAAATATTTTGATTCCACATATGTACAACTGTTTTTCTTAGAAAATTATGATAAAAAACTATTCGAGCCCGTTTTATTAAATAAATACGTAAAAATTTACAAACTTAAAAAATAACTTCTCTCTTTTTTCTTTTGACATATCAACTTTTCTCTGGTAAAATTTATTAAAAAAGGCTTTTTATGAAAAAGAAAATAGCTTTAATAGTTTTTGTAATTTTGATTGTTGCGAGTGCGTACGGATTGTATCGCTATATCGTTTTTAATGAAAACTACTCTTCAAGTAACGCGGTTTTTGTAAAATCGGACACTCTAACTTTTTTAGCGTTTAAACTTCCGGGAAAAATAGAAAAAATATACGTCAACGAAGGTGATGATGTAAAAAAAGGCGAGCTTTTGGCAAAACTCGATACGAAAGATTTGGAGATAAAAGCAAAAGCTCTTAAATTTCAAATTTCGGCTTTGCAAAATAAAATCAACTCTTTAACTTTACAAAAAGAAAAACTCCAAAACGACATAAAAAACAACCTAAACATCAATCAAAATCAAATAAACAAACTGCAAAAAGCTATTGAAGCTAAAGCTTTTGGAATTCAGGCTAAAAATTATCAGCTTCAAAAATTAAAAAGCGATTATGAAAGGTTTAAAAAATTATATCTTCAAAAAAGAATTTCAAGAGAAAAATACGAAAGCGTAAAAGTGGCTTATTTCGCACTTAGAGATGAGATAAAAGCCGATGAAAAACTACTTGAGGGTATGAAATTCGATAAAAACTCTTTAATCACAAAAGCGAAACTTATCCAAAATAACGAAAAAGAAGTCAAAAGATTAACCCAAGCGATAAAATCGGCGGAAGATAATTTAAAAGCGTTAAAAGAGAATTTGAAACTTGTAAATCAAAATATAAAAGATAGCTATTTATATTCTCCGATAAACGGAAAAGTGGCTAAAAAATTCGTAAATAACGACGAAGTAGTTGATGCGGGTATACGAATTTTAAGTGTTGTAAATCCAAAAGAGGTATATGTTTTGGACCTTTTGGAAGAGACAAAACTAAAAGGAATAGCTCCTGGATGTAAAGCGAAAATCCATATCGACGCGCTCGATAAGGATTTCGACGGAGTGGTTACTAAAATTTTACCGGCGAGCGCTGCTACATTCGCTCTTGTGCCAAGAGATATAAGCTCGGGTGAATTTACTAAACTTGCTCAAAGATTTTATGTAAGAATAAAATTCGATAAAGTACCAAAAGGCGTACTTGTGGGAATGAGCGGAGAAGTTACGATAGAAAAATGCAAGCGCAATAAACAATGAATAATGGAAAATGGATAATGGAAAATGGCAATGAGAGAGAATATCATTATAGATAAAAGTTACGAATTTGCTTTAAGGGTTGTTAAAGTGTATAAATTTTTAAATCGAAAAAACGAATTTGTGTTATCAAAGCAACTTTTAAAAAGCGGTACATCAATAGGAGCGAATGTAACCGAAGCCCAAGAAGCCATTTCAAAAAAAGATTTTAAAAATAAAATGTCAATTGCATTAAAAGAAGCAGTTGAAAGTAGATATTGGATAAATTTATTAAAAGATAGCGATTATATTTCTGAAATGCAAGCTAATAGTTTATTACAAGATTTGAAAGATATTATAAAAATCTTAACAAAGATTGTCAAAAATGCAAGCTAAAAAAACATTTTCCACTATTCATTTTACATTATTAATTATTCTCGTTGTTTTAGGCGCTTTTATGGCCGTTTTGGATACGACGGTAGTGGATATTATCGTACCTCGTTTAAAAGGTCCGCTTTCTACCGATATTTACGGCGTTCAGTGGGTTATTACGGCGTATATGATAGCCGCGGCGGTAGGGCTTTTGGTAGTTGAGTGGCTTATAAAACATTACGGAAACAAAATCATCTACGTAATAGGAGTGGCGGCTTTTACTCTTGCGTCTTTCGGGTGCGGGATGTCTCATACATTGCCCGAGATTATAATTTTTAGGACGATTCAAGGTTTTGCCGAAGCTCTTGTGATGGTTACGGCTCAGGCTATGCTTTTTAGTTTTTTCCCTCCCGAAAAAAGAGGGATAGCCATGGGAATATTCGCTTTAGGTGTTGCTTTTGCTCCTGCAATCGGTCCGACGCTTGGAGGATATTTGACAGAGTGGTTTTCTTGGAGGGCGGTATTTTTCGTAAACGTGCCTATAGGAATAGTGCTTGTAGTTTTTAGTGCTTTGTTGTTGCCTGATAATTCAAAACGCTCTCCTTATCCTTTGAATTTCGTTTCTTTGACGTTTTTGACCGTTTTTACCGTGTCGTTGTTGATACTTCTTAGCAAAGGACAGCAATACGGCTGGTTTAATTCGCCTTTTATCGTATATTTGGCTTTTGCTTCTTGGTTTGGGCTTTTGGGCTTTATAATAAGCGAATATTTTTCAAAAAACTCTCTTTTTGATTACTCTTTGTTTAAAAATCCGTATTATTCGATAGGGATAATGGTCTATTTCATACTGCTCGGGTTTTCGATGTATCAATATTTTTATCTCATTCCGATGTATTACGAACATCTAAAAGGACTAAGCTCTATTCAAACGGGGCTTGGGGTGTTGGGATTTGGTATTTGGATAGGGGTTTTTAGTATTATAGCCGGTGCTTTGAGCGATAAATTCTCACCGATTCCCGTTTTAATATCGGCGGCTGTTATTTATCTGTATAGCGGGTACGTATTGTTTCCGAGTCTTAATTACTACACTCCTTTTTATGAAGCTGTTTTAAAAACTATGCCTTTTGGAATTGCGATGGGGCTTTTTTTCGCTCCTATTACCGTACTTGTTATGAATAACTCAAACGGAAAAATAGAACAGGGTATAATGACAATGGACTATGTCAGATTTATAGGAGGGAGTTTTGGTACGGCGATAGCTACGAATAACCTTGTGTTTTATAAAGATAAAGAATTCGACGCAATGGTAAGCTTGCAAAATCACGAAGTCGTAAGCTCGTTTTTAGCCAAAATGGAGCAAATATACGGAATTGTTGCAAAGGTTATATTTAGGATGTTTGAGGATTTTATGAGTTTCAATTACGGCTTTAAATACGTATGGCTTGACGCGGCTTTTTGGGGAGCTGTGGGAAGCTTTTTTATCTTTATGCTTTTATTTGTCAAAAGGAGAAAATATGAAAAAAGTTAGTTTGGTTTTGATAGCGACAGGGATTTTGTGGGCGGAAAACTTCACTCAGATAAAAAACGAAATAACAAACTCTCTAAGTTATAAGCTTGCTCAAAAAAAAGTACAGATTTACGAAAAAAAACTAAAAGCCGTAAAAGCCAAAAACTACGGCTCTTTGGATTTTGAATACAATGCCGTACATTTTTTCAATCAACCGGAAATGAAACTCACATCCCCTCAGCCCGTGGCCGTTGCGCCTGATGGGATACATCTGATTTATCAGGACGTAAAAGCTACGCTTCCAATGGCTGATAAGAACCATTTCATTGGAGAGATAAAATACTCATATCCTCTATTTACCGGATTTGGTATTTCAAATCTTATTAAAAAAAGCGAACTTGAGCTTATAAAACAAAAACTCGAACTAAAAAACGTAAAAAGAGAACTTATTTTGAATGCTGCTAAGCTTTATAGCTCCATTTATGCTCTAAAATGCAATATTAACGCCCTGAAATTTGCAAAAAACGCACTAAATACCGCCAGAGAAAAAGCCGACGCTCTTTATAAAGAGGGGCTTATTAACAAATCAAGCGTAGATGAGATAAATGCAAAATATTACGAAGTAATAGCCGATATCAAAAATCTGAAATCCCAAAAAGAATCGCTTTTGAATATGCTGAGTTATCTTTTGAATAAAAAGATAGACAAAATAGACGGCATAATTGTGAAAAAAATCAATTTTTCTCCCGACTTTCAAAAAAGACCGGATGTTAGGGCTATAAAAGAGACTTTAAAAATTTCTGATGTGGATATTAAACTTGCAAAATCTAAATTCTACCCTCAAATCGGATTTGTGGCCGGATTAAAAAGAGAAGCCGATAATTTGATTCTTACAAAAAACGACTATCAAAATATCGACAAATCATATCTCGGTATCGGAATAAAGTATAATATTTATAACGGAGGTGCCACAAAAAACGAAATCGAAATGGCGAAAATCGCAAAGGCAAGCGCTTTGATTTATTACAAAAACTATCTAAACAAAGTAAAAACGGATTATCAAAACGACTTAGCAAACTATAAAGCCCTATTTTTTAGACTAAAAGCGGCAAAAGAAGAAGTAAAAGCAAGAGAGAGTTATTATGAGTACATAAAAGCGAAATTCAATGAAGGCTTGGCCGACAGCAGCGACCTAAACGACGCAATCGCAAAACTCGCCGCGGCAAAAGCCAAAAGAGACGCTATCAAAGCTCAAATTTTCTTTTTGGGCGTAAAACTGAGATATGACGGAGGCGAAAATGAATAGAAAAATTATAATCGCAATCATAACCGCACTTGTAATAATAAGCGGATATTTAATCTATAAAAAACTGAATCCAAAAAAACTGCCTCCGTATTTAGTCGCGGCTGTTGGAAGAATTGACGGAGATGATATCCTAATAAACACAAAATACCCCGGACGCGTCGTAATGCTTAGAGTCGATACGGGAGATGAGGTAAAAAAAGGCGAAGTTGTAGCAAAACTCGATTCAAAAGAGTTTGAAGACAAACTAAAAGCGCTTGAATATCAGATAAAAGCAAAAGAAAAAGAGCTTGAATTTACAAGTGAAAAAGTAGATAAAACAATCAAAAAAGCCACTCTTAACGTAAAAATCAAAACCGACGAGCTAAACGCTCTAAACGCGCAAATAGACGCACTTAAAAAAGTAATAGCCCAAGATATCAGAGATGAAAAAAGAATAGCCTCTCTTGTAAAAAGAAAACTTGCAAAAGAGCACGATTTGGAACTTGCAAAACTAAAAACAAAAACCGACAAAGACAAATTAAAAGGACTTGAGGCTAAAAAAGAGGCACTAAAAAAAGCCGTAGAAGTAGCAAATAAAGACTTACAAATCGCAAAAGCGGCGACTAAAAACGTAGAAGCTTTAAAAGATGCTATAAACGCACTAAATTCACAAAAAAACGAAGTCCAAACAATCATAAACGAGCTTACTTTAAAATCTCCCGTAAACGGATATGTCGATACCAAAATAGCAAACGTCGGAGAGGTTGTAGGTGCCGGGATGCCTGTAGTTTCGGTAATAAACCCTAAAAGTTTTTATTTAAAAATCTACGTGGACGAACTAACCAACGGAAAAATAAAAGTAGGTCAAAAAGCCGAAATTTTTCTTGATTCTTTTCCGAATCGTCCTATAAAAGCGGTTGTTAGTAAAATTGCTAAAAAGGCCGAATTTACGCCAAAAGAGGTGGAGGTTAGGAGTGATAGAATCACAAGGGTTTATGAAGTGCATTTGAAACCTCTTGAGAGCTGTAAATATTTTAAATTAGGACTTCCGGCAATCGGAGTTATTTTAACGGGCAAGGGAAATTTGCCGGGGTCGTTAAAAGAATTGCCTGAGATGTAGAGATGTTAAAAGCGAATGTAACGGTAAAATATAAAAACAAAATCGCAATCAAAGACGCTCATATAGAAGTGAGAGAGGGCGAAATAGTCGGTCTCATAGGGGCTGACGGAGCGGGTAAAAGCTCGACACTTCACGCAATAGCTGGGGTGCTTAGTTTCGAAGGTTTTGTAGAGCTTGACGGATACGAATACCGCTCTCCTAAAGAAGCCGAAAAAGTTAAAAGTAAAATAGGTCTTATGCCCCAAGGGCTCGGGCTTGTTTTGTATGATACTCTGAGTGTTAAAGAACATATCGATTTTATAAGGGACTTAAGAGGTATCAAAAAAGATAGAGGCTATGAAGAGAGGCTTTTGAAAATGGCAGGGCTTTATAATTTTCAAGACAGACTTGCCAAAAATCTAAGCGGAGGTATGAGACAAAAACTCTCTTTAATCCTTACACTTCTTCATAGACCTCGTCTTTTGATTCTTGATGAGCCGACAACCGGAGTTGACCCTATAAGCCGCGCGGAACTTTGGGAGATAGTGGACGATATCAGAAAAAAAGAAAATATTATGGCTTTAATTTCTACGGCTTATATGCAAGAAGCTTCCAAAATGGATAAAGTATTGCTGTTTGACGAAGGGGAGATTATCGCAAAAGGAAAAGCCGAAGAACTTACCAAAAGTGTTGAAAGTTATGTATATGAGGGCGAGATTGAGAGTGATGAGTGTTTTAGTTTTAATCAAAGGACTTATTGTTTAAAACCTCTTGATATGCCACACGCAAAACCGACTCTTGAAGCTCTCTTTTTCGTAAACGCCCTAAAAAAAGGCAAAAAACCTATAAAAATAG
>Ga0256843_1002510_pt1 | contig 13323 bp, 14 predicted proteins | sample AlvinellametaG_FD_191572 | JGI IMG/M metagenome (GOLD analysis project Ga0256843, IMG submission 191572) | Pompeii worm associated microbial communities from hydrothermal vent at the East Pacific Rise, Pacific Ocean - Alvinella | ecosystem: Host-associated > Annelida > Integument > Unclassified ... | reverse complement strand
TGCATTTTCTACCCAACTAACCAACGGCTGTTTGGCTTCTGACATTGAGCAAGAAGACCAAAATACATTTCAACATCTACAACACATTGGTGCCATTGAAGAGGTGGAGGGGCTATGGAAGCTTCATCCACTCTACCGAGCAGGAGAGCTCTACCTAGGCAAAGATGGTAGAGGCTACGTGGAGTCTGCCTTTAAAGAGCAACGCGACTTGCTTGTAGAGCCAGACCACCTAGGAGATGCCAAAAATGGTGACACAGTGGTGGTAAAACGCATCATTGCCAGACGTGGACGTGCTAGTGGTAAGGTGGTAGCTGTCATCACCCAAGCCCACCTCTTTACCATCGCCTACACCCACCGTGATGAGCAGGGTAACTTCTCTATTGTCAACATTCGTACCGGTGAGCCTACCCACGCCATTATGGAGGGGATGGACCTCAAAGCTTTCAAGCTTGGTACCGTACTAAAAGTAGACATAGATACCGATGAAGTACTAGAGGTCTTTGGACACCTTGGCGACCCTAAAGTGGATGAAAAGATCTCTCTAGCCCTCTTTCATAGAGCCGATGCCTTCCCTGCTGAGTGTGTTACAGAAGCGTTAGGCGTAGAGGATGAAGTAAACAAAGAGGAGCACCCCGACAGAGTAGATTTGACCGAGTTAGACTTTTGTACCATTGACCCAGTCACGGCAAAAGATTTTGATGATGCCATCTACTTTGACCTAGAGAGCTACACCCTCTACGTTGCCATTGCCGATGTGAGCCACTATGTGCCCTACTTTACCCACATTGACAAAGAGGCAAAAAAGAGAGGCTTTACCACCTACTTGCCACACAAGTCGTTTCCTATGCTGCCACGTGAACTGAGTGAAAACATCTGTTCACTCAAACCTAGGGTTGACAGACTGGCGTTTGTAGCAAAGATTAGCCTAGACAAAAGCTCACTCAAACCCCTTAAAGAGGAGTTTTTTGAAGCCATTATCCACTCTAAACACCGTTTTAACTACGAGAGGGTTGATGCTATTTTAGAACAAGGCTATGAGGGGGAGAGCCAGACCATCTCACGCATCTTAACGTGGCTACTTCCTTTACAAAAGATTACCCAACGCCTACGCCATACACGCCTAAAGTCTGGCTTTGACTTTAGAAGTGAAGAGACACGTCTGAGTATTGATGCTGAGCACCTCTTAACAGCCACCTCCATAGAGACAGGTACCCCCTCTCACTCCCTCATAGAGGAGTGTATGCTCCTTGCCAACCAAGCCAGTGCCAAACGCTTTAGTGGAGAGGGAGATGGCATCTTCCGTATTCACGAGCCACCACAACTTAGCCGTATAGAGAAGCTTTTAACCGAACTAGCTGCCATTGGACTCTTTGTGAGCGACTACGAAGATAGCCCCTCTCTCATTCGTGCCATTCAAGCCGAAGCAGAGAAGATGGGCTTAGCCTCAGAGGTAGATGCCATGGTCATTAAGTCGCTACGCCAAGCCTCATACGCCTCTGAAAATGTAGGACACTTTGGGCTAGGCTTTAGCCACTACAGCCACTTCACCTCCCCTATTCGCCGTTATGCAGACCTTATTTTGCACCGTCTCATCAAGACACAACTGCGTGACGACAAAGAAGAAGCTGCTTACCTTTTACGCAACATAGACCCCCTTTGTGTCCGTGTAAGTGAGCTAGAGCGTGAAGCCACCAAGTGTGAGTGGGACTTTAGAGACCGTAAATTTGCCCGATGGGCAGCCCAACACCTAGAAGAGGTCTTTGGAGCCGAAGTCATAGAAGCAGGTGAAAGTGCCAAAGCCATCCTCAAAGGAGACATCAAAGGCATCAGCATCAACCTTAGAGGAGAGAACATTATGCTCTTTGACAAAATCCGTGTCAAAATCACCGAAGTCAACATCGCCCAAGCCCTCATTATGGGTGAAGTGGTTGAGAAGCTAAGCAAAGAGGAGATGGAGCTGTAATGTACCAAAGAGAATTTGATCAAAGATTAAAACAAGCGTTTCCCAAGGCAGTGCTTTTGTATGGGGAGAATGACTATTTGGTTGAGTATTATATTGAGAGTTATGTGAAGAAGTTGGATGCGAAGGAGTCTATGCTCTCTTTGTACCATGATGAGTGGAGTTTTGAGCAGGCAAAAGCTTTTTTGTCGCAAACTTCTTTGTTTGGAGGGACAAACCTTGTGGTGGTGAAGTCGGAGAAGAAGATTCCTAAAAAGGAGTTAGATGTACTTGTGGCATTAGCCAACAAAAACCCAGACAACTACTTTCTCTATGCGTATGCTGGAGCAGCCAAAGATGCCAAAAGTATGCAAGCAGCATTTAGTGAGAAAAAAGGTGGGGTATGGGTACGCTTTTTTGAACCCAACATTCGTGAGGGTGTGGCGATGTTACAGCAAAAGGCACAAGCTATTGGGCTTGAGATTGACCACTATGCACTCCAACACCTTATGCTTGTACTTAACAACAACCTCGCTCTGTGTGCCAATGAGCTTGAAAAACTGGCTATTTTAGGGACAAAGATTACAGGCAAAGAGATAGATAGACTGGTTTACTCTACAGCCCCTTTGGCTACGGAGCAACTCCTTATTGACCTGTTTCAAAAAAAGCCCATTACCCAAACCATTACCAAACTCCTTGAGATAGGTGAAGATGAGGCTTCACTCTTGCGTACAACCCAATACTTTGTCAACCAGATATTTCTCTTTCATGCCTACATTAAACTCCATGGACATGTTGACTCTGTAGCCATTTTAGGCTACAAACTTCCCAAGCCCATAGAGGAGCAAAAAGCTGGGCTTGCCCTGCGTGTCAAGTCTGCTGCACTGCTTAAAATCTATGAGCACCTTTTAGAGAGTGAACTACGCATCAAGCAAGCCCCTGCCACACAAAAAGAGGTACTTCTTTACAGTATGCTTATTAAACTCCAAAGCTACCTCTAGTTTCAATAAATACTAAGATATTTTTGCTATAATATGCCTTCCAAAATTCTTGCTCATTTTTGGACGGGTTGAAAAATTCGCGTTTTTAATGGGCTACTAAACCAAAAGGAAACAATATGACTTGTTATGAAACACTGTTTGTAGTTAAACCTACACTTACAGACGAAGAGACAGCAGCACAGATTGCTAAAATCAAAGAGATCGTTGCTAACAATGGTGGTGAACTTCTTGCTACTGATGACATGGGAATGAGAAAACTAGCTTACCCAGTAGAGAAAAACAACAGAGGTTACTACACTGTTCTTTTCTATAAAGCTGAAGGTACACTCATCCAAGAGCTTGAGAGAAATCTTAAAATCAACGAAGAAGTAATCAAATTCTTAACTGTAAAATATGTGAAAAACAAAGAGCTTGCACAATTTAACAAACTTGTAGAGTCAGCAAACAAAAAAGCTGCACCTGCTGAGACAACAGAAGCGTAATTTACAGCACTTAACAGGAGCAACCTTATGTACAATAAAATTATTTTAGCAGGAAACCTTACCAGAGATATTGAAGTAAGATACACCCAAAGTGGTGCGGCCATTGGCAATACTGCCATTGCGACATCACGCAAATTCAAGTCTCAAACTGGCGAACAGAAAGAGGAGGTACTCTTTGTAGATATTACCTTTTTTGGAAGAACTGCTGAGATAGCAAACCAATATTTACGTAAGGGAAGCAAAATTCTAGTAGATGGAAGACTCAAGCTTGACCAGTGGACAGCACAAGATGGTAGCAAACGTTCAAAGCACTCTGTAACCGTAGAGAGCATGACGATGCTAGGAGGAAGAGACGAAGCACAGCAAAGTGGCTACAACGCAGCCCCTGCGCAAGATACCTACGCTCAACCTTCACCACAACAAGGTGGGTACAATGCACCAAACAACTATGGTGCACCAAGCCAACCACAACAAAGTGCGCCACAAGCTGCACCACAGCAACAACAAGCACCTGTGTCTAACATCCCAGAAATTGACATCAATGAAGATGAAATACCGTTTTAGGAGAACACCATGGCAGAAAGAAGAAAATTTAAAAAGAGATTTTGTAAATATTGTGAACAAAAAGTTGATTTTATCGACTATAAAGACTTAGCAAGTCTTAAATTTTCACTCAGTGAAAGATTTAAAATTATGCCAAGAAGATTGACTGGTAACTGTAAACGTCACCAAGAGCTAGTTACAGTAGCAATCAAAAGAGCAAGACAAACAGCACTTATTCCGTACATTGTAGATAGAAAAAATGTTGTTGAAAACCCATTTGAGAATGTAAAATAGTCTTTTACACACCTCGTCAAGGAGAATATAACCCTATATTCTCCTTTTTCCCTCCTTTTTTACCCTCATTACTTTAAACTCATACACTTTTATGTTACAATCAAATCTATTGATTTTATATAAAGGTTTTATTTATGTCTTATGCACACACTTTTTATACTACACTCGCACTAAGTACCCTACTTCTCTCTGGTTGTGGAGGTGGAAGTAGCGATACAACAACTGAGGATTTAACACCCACAGAAGTTACACAAGGTGAAAATCGTACATTTTATCTTGATACTAGTAGCAGTGGTGAGACTACCACAGCTACACTTAGAACTATAAGTAGTGATATTTCAACAAAATTTGGAAATAAAACCCTCAATATTTGGGTCTCTAACGATAGCTTTGATAGTGGTCTAGGATGCCAAAAGTCAAAATGTGTTACCCAAGAGATGGTAGATGCTTTAGCTCAAACTTTCTTACAAGATGGGGATGATAATGATGTTTACGACTGGGTTACCAATATCTTTGGTGAGGAGTGGGGAGCAGATGCACAAAAAGACAATAGTAACTTTATTGGGGAGACAAATAGCATAGACATACTCCTTACCGATATAGACGATGATAACACTCCTAATGGAGGTGTCATCGGGTACTTCTGGTCTAAAGACAACTATAAATCCTCTGTGGTTAGTGGCTCCAATGAACGTATTATGTTCTATGTAGATGCTGTGATGTTTGCCAATGGTGACACTGATGATACATGGAGCATTAATGATATGTGGCCTAAAGAGATGGTCTCTACCCTTGCCCATGAGTTTCAACATATGATTCACTTCTACGAAAAGACTATTCCTCTCAATGAATCTAGCGATATTTGGCTCAATGAGATGCTCTCAGAAACCGTAGAAGATGTCATCGCCACCAAGATAGAACATACCGGTCCTAGAGGAGTAGATTACGAAGTTGGTAGTGCTGGAGAGAGTGGAAATACCCTTGGACGCTACCCTCTCTTTAATGATAATAATACTCTCTCACTTACCCAATGGGGTAACACCCTTGCTGACTACTCTACGGTTAATGCCTTTGGAGCATTCTTAACACGTAACTATGGAGGGGCTCAAGTACTACACGATATTCTCTATTCAGACAAAACCGATGAACGTGCTGTAGAAGAGAGCACAAACCAATCTTTTGGTACACTCCTACAAGAGTGGGGAGAGGCTGTCATTCTCTCTAGTGTAGAAAATCCTGACACTTTACCTACCTACAACTTTGGAGACTTTCTTGATGTAGACTACAACAACATCACCTATAACTTAGGTTCTATTAACTTCTACAACTATAGTCCAACCCCATACTTCTATGAAGGAAGTAGCTTTGATGCGACCATTCAAGCACATGCCAATGCTTACTACCGTATTGGTGAAGATCTTAGTGGTGATGTTGATATTGACCTTACATTAGATGATGGCGTTAAAGCGATGCTCATTGCTATAAGTGGCTCCTCTGTCTCAACAGAAGCATTAGAAAGTGCTTCATATACTGTATCGCTAGAAGATCATTCAGACCTCTATGTACTACTTACCAATACCAATGCAAGTAGTAACAGTAATACAACTGTAACCAACAATGCCAAGTATGTAGCTAAACAAACTAAAGTAGCTAAAGAGGTGGTGAAGCCTTCTCCTATTTTACCTACACCTTCACACATTACACAATTTAATGCACAACTCATTGCCAAATAGAGGAGCCTTATGATGTTAAAAAAGTCTATTCAAAATGTGGTAGGGGTTGGGGTAGTTACGCTAGGTCTTGGGGCGTGTGCGAGTAGTACACCCTCTTCAACAATGGTACTTCAAGGGGCCATCAAAATGAAAGGGAGCATGCCTCATACCTCTTTAGTCATTGAAGATAAAAAGAGCCATAAGAGCTATAAGATTCAAAATCAAGAGGCGTTTGGATTGGCTCAAAAGCAGAACCAAACACTCTCTTTGGAAGTCGCGTTAGTAAAAGATGCTATTGGTCCAGGGTTTCCAGCTGAAGTAGAGGTAAAACGTATTTTACCTTAAGAGGCAACCTTTTGAAGTACGACAAAGTATTTGTCTGCTTCTTCCAAATCGTAAAGGGCTATGGGCTCTTGAAAAACCAACTGCATACCACTTAAAGAGACAATCTCCTCTACGCTGTGGAGGTACTGAAAGAGTCGCTCTTGACTCTTGGTGTAGCACCCCTCTTCTGTTTGATGAAATAGGGTAAAGAGTGCGTCATACTTCTTATTTTCATACGCACTCTCTATGGCTAAAAATCGGCTCTCATCCTCTACGCTGTATGCTCCTACAGCGACATTTTCAAACCCAAAGGCTGTATTGATATCGAAGATAAAGTAACCCCCCTCCTCTAGGTGGGCTACCACACATGCCAAAAAGGGTTGAAGTGCCTCAGGGGGAAGATAGTTGAGCATATCGAAAACAGCTGTAATCGCACCATAACATTGAGGCTCATCACAGAGATCTATGGTTTGGACATTGAGCCCTTTTTGAGCAGCACGTTGTACCATGACACCACTAAGGTCTATGCCTTTGGCTGGAAGTCTAAACTGCGTTTGTACACTTTGTAAAAACGCACCAGAACCACACCCCACATCTAGTAGGCTAGAAGGGGAAAGTTGCTCTAGGGCAAGGTAGTAGTAACGGTAGAGGTAGGCAATCGCCTCCTCATTCTCTAACATATCTTCAATAGACGCATAGAGGTCTAGTGAGGCTTCGGTATTGTTATCCACGGCTCTCTACAACTGCTTTAATCTGTTCAAACAAAGAGAGAATCTCCTCTTTTTTACCATAAAAACTGTTTTTATTGGCAATAAGGTGTGCCGAAGAGTCCATGATATCTTCTGCTACTTTTAGTCCATTCTCTCTCATGGTAGAACCAGTTTCAACAATATCTACAATGGCATCTGCTAGCCCTACAAGAGGTGCGAGCTCAATAGAACCATAGAGTTTTACCACCTCAACGCCTACAGCTTTTTTGGCAAAGTAGTTTTTGGTAATGTTGACCATCTTGGTAGCCACTTTAATGTTTGGACGGCTCCAGTCAAGTTCATCTTCATTCTTAATCCCAATAGCTACTTTACACTTACCAAGCTGCATATCGAGCAGCTGAATAATATCGAGCTCTTTTTCTGTAATAACATCAAGTCCCACTACACCAATATCGGCAGCACCATGCTCCACGTAGGTAGGTACATCTTGGTTACGTACATTTAAAAAACGGAACCCCTCTTTCTCCATAATAAGCTCACGCCCTTCAAACGTAAACTCTCCACCAAAAATTTGAGCAAATATCTCTAGAGTTTGCTCTGCGATTCTTCCCTTTGGAAGTGCTACTGTTAACATAATTTTTTATCCTTCATAGACTTTATCATCCCTTGAAACACCAATGTCTCATCATAGGTGGCACCATCAAAATAACGTGAAAGAAATAGACCATCTCCTCCAGTAAAGTAGAGGGGTTTTCCCTTACTATGTTGCTTTATGAGTGCTTTTATAGACGCGATTATACCATAGCTTATCTGCTCTTTTGTTGTGGTAGGTAAACTCTTTAGGCAAAGCCCTCGCTCTAGCGTAGTTGCCAAGGCTGGAGAGATACGCCCATACGCCTCCAAAGAGGCTTGTAGCCCTGCTAAAATAAACCCTCCTTTGTAGACCCCCTCCTCTACCACATCTACCGTAATGGCACTACCTGCGTCAACAAAGACCCCCTCTTTTCTACTAAGAGACAACGCCTTTCTATCGACACCCATGGTAGGGTACTCTCCCTCTATCTCTATGAACGAAGAGAGATTCTTCCATGCTGTAACCAAGCCTATCTCTTCTAAAAGTTGTTGCTTTACACAGATGTAATACAACGGCGTAGAGGCATACTGCTTTAGGGCATCTAAGTAGCTAAGATGCTCAACGGTACTACCATCATAGATATGTACATGGGTATTGCCTATATCAGCCAAGAGTAGAGGCGTCTGCTTTAAATTGTCCATACTTTCCATTGCTTCTCCTCTAACATCGCCTTTGCATGTGAACACAACGGAGCTTCTATCAAGATATATTTTTTTGTAATTTTACTCTCAATATAACGCTCTAAACGCTCATGAAGAAGTAAAAATGCCTCCACCTCTTTACGCAAAACACGGCTCTTCTTCTGTATAACAAAAACCGTAGCATAGTAGCCTTTCATATCTACACCTACATAGATGGCTACCTTTTTTCTACTTCCCAACACTTTTGGGCTTACCTCTTTAAATGACTTAAAGAGTAGATTTTTATCTTTTAAGTACTCTACAACGGCTTTCATAGCTCTCCTTTGAGAGGATGGTAACGATACATCGTCTCTTTTAAATTCTCTTTTTGTATATGGGTATAAATCTGTGTCGTCTCTAAAGAGCTATGTCCTAAAAGCTCTTGTACCACACGCAAATCTGCCCCACCAACAATCAACGATGAGGCAAAAGAGTGACGCAACACATGGGGAGATACCCCCAGATATTTTTTAACAATCTTGTAGGCCGAAATACGGCTTAGGGGCTCTCCTTTGTAGTTTAACCAAAGGTAGGGTGTACCCATCTTCTGTGCCTGAAGGTACGCCTCTAATGCCTCCATAGCCACTGGAGCTAAAGGCACCACACGCTCCTTCTCCCCTTTGGCAAAACGAATGGTGAGCCACCCCTCAACAATGTCACTTCGTTGTGCTTGTAGTGCCTCTGAAATACGACATCCACTCGCATACAAAAAGAGTATAAGGGCATAGTCACGAAGCCCTGTAACCTTACTTCTATCTATAAGGTTTAACCCCTCTAAAATCTCCTCATTGCTCACATATTTTGGTAGGTTTTTAGGTACTTTTGCCATAGGAATATAGACAGAGTTATGGGTAAAACGTTGGGTATGACAAAAGGCAAAAAAAGCATTAATAGAGGAGAGTTTACGGTTAAGGGTGCGTTTGTTTTTAAAAGTAGCCAGAAAGGTTAAGATGTCGGTTGTCTCCAAAGAGGTAAGCTGTTTACCTACCTCCTCATCGAGCTGTTTTAAGTCAAGGCAATAGGCCTCTATGGTGTGACTATCGAGTGCTTTGGTAACACTAAGATACTCCTCAAATGCGAGTAGCACATCTCTATTCATTGCTCAAAGTGGTCAAATCAATAATCTTTCCATCTTTATAGAGTTTTCCATTTGCCATCCAGACAGAACTCTCTACCTCACCTACATCATAGATTTTACTACGTTTTAAGTCTGAAGAGAGCACAATGAGTGAACCTTTAATATCGAGCGCATAGACTCTATGGTTCGCATAGGTTGAAGCCACAAACATAGCATGAGGAAACATCTTTCTTTCCACTACCTTTAAGCCAAAATCTAACGCAACCACTTCACCCTCTTTAGTAAGTACAAAGATACGGTTTTTAGAGAGCACTACCTCAGAGATATTGGCACAGTAACTCTTCTGTACATCACCTAAAACCATCATACGGTTTGAGGTAGCTGCCACTAACTTCTCTCCTACTTTAGAGAGAAGAATAATATTGTTTAATGCATTTTCACTACTTAAGTAGATGGACTTTCTCTTTTCAGGATTGGCTGTATCTACTAAAATAAGTTTACCATCTAACATTGGCATCACCACAATAGTATCGATAAAGAGAGGATTTGCTGCTTTGGTATTGATGGCAAAGGTTGCCTCGGAGTGCTGTTCAAAGCGTTTTTTACCTGCTTTAATATCGTAAAGTCCAAAGGTATTGTTATTGAGAATATAGGCAATAGTCCCATGCAACTCTGTTGCTGAGACGACAGGAAGAGAGAAGCTAATATGCTTGACCACTTTTCCTGTACGCTTATCTAGAAGATCTAACGCACCAGAGACATGACTTGCCAAGATGTAACGACTACTCTCGTTTAAAAAACGATACCCTTTTGGTAAAGCAAAGGCACTTATGCCTCTACTCCCTATAAACTTACCATTTTCTAACGTCGCACCTTTTGCACCAATTTGGACAATAGGAGAGAGATAGGTGTGCTGTGCTACTGTGGCATAGCGTTTTTGAGGCTCAAAATACTCCCTATTGTCACATCCAGATAACAACAAAGCAACACCCAATACACCAAGAAAAGAGAGACGCATTACTTCTCTACTTTCATTGTTGCGTGTTTAAGCAAGGTTGCTACGCTAGCCAGAGGAGAACGACTCTCTATCATCTCTAACTTCGCTTTTGCCTCCTCTTTTTTTCCAGCCTTAAGTGCCACATACGCCTCTTCAACCCATGCCATCTCTTTGTAGAGTGTAGAGTCAACCACATGGTTCTCCAACACAGCCGCACCATACTGACTGCTATCTGAAACTACACTATTGCTACTATTGGCTAACGTTTTAAGTGCTGCTACATCTTTGTTTTCTATTGCCTGAGCATAAGAGAACAACTCAAAAAGAGCAGGATTTTTTGCTTTTAAAGTAGCCAACGCACTACTATCTTTTGGGTTTTGCTGTAACTGTAAAAAAGCACTATTTGCCTCTTCTAGTGTTGCTTGATGCATCGCATCCATCGCTTTTGACCCAGCAAAAGAGAGAAAGAGCACACCAGCCACACCCCAGATAATCAACTTATATTTCTTGTAAAGTGTCTCCAATTTAAAGGCACTCTCTAGTAACTTCTCATCACTACTAAACTCTTTTTTAACATCAGCAATATCCACTGCATACTCCTAAAACATTTTTAATAACCTATATTATACCCTTTAGAGTTAAAAGTTCTCTACTCTACACTACCAAAGAGGGATTCTAAAATATCTGACTTAAAACTCAAATTTCCATCTGCTGCCATAGAGTATTCATCTACAGCACTTGTTGCGACAATACCCAAGTGGTACTCATTGTTCATAAAGTACTGATAGCCCCCATAATCGTGTCGTGGATCATCAAACAGTGCCATAGGTGCATAACCAAAGAGTCCCGCATCCTCCAAAGCACTATGCTGCTCTTTTAAACTTCTATATATATTGCCTGCCATATAGTTCCATCCATTCTTATTGATCTCCCAAGGGTCAACCTCACCATTCATACTGGTATCATTCCATGTTGCTGTAGCAATACCGATATATGGAAGAAAAACTGCTCTATGATACTTCTCTTTTAAATAACGTGTAAGATTTACCATTCTTTGTGCGAAATACTCTACACCCAATTCATCATTACTATAAATGCGAGGATTTGGACTATCCCAACCTCCTGGATTATCATAATCTCTACTAAAAGAGGCCAATGCCTGATTAAATGCTACAAAATCCAAGCCTGAAAGTAGGTCATTAAAAATGATTTCTGGTTTTTCCCATGCTGTTTTATCTCCTAATGCACAATTATCATACCCACATGTATCTACTACTCTTGCATCTCTCTTTCCTGTATCCATCATACTCAACCCTATGAGTAAATCCTCATTCTCTGCTCTTAATTGAGTGATAGCTCCTTTTAAGATAGAGGCAAACTGATGCTGTGTTTGAGCATCTTTCACAATAATATTTTTATTGAACTCTGGTTCTAAAACCACCATCTTTTCACCCTCTAGCTGAGAAAGAAGTGCTGAAACACGTACTGCATCTTCTTTATATGCCTCTTGTTGATTGACATCTGGCAAACCATAAATAAGATGATCTCCAAAGTACCAATAGTTAAAAACAGGTACATACCCTTCATCAATAAGGGTTTGAATCTCCTCTATATGAAACCAATTCTCCTGCCATCCAGGCACAATCCAAAAAATAATAAACTTACTCTTTTTTACATATTTATGCAACTGAGAAAATGCCCACGGATCAAAATTTTTAATCTCTTGATATCTACTGTTTTCTACCAAATTATCATCCAACAAAAGATCATTTACTGACATAAAAATAGCGTCTCCAGAAAGTGATTCAAAACGATATGACTTACCTACAAGTCCTACCTCTAAACTATCAAAGAGAGGATTTTGAGGCGTAGAAACATCCACATCTCCACTACTACTTCCTCCACAACCACTCAAGATAAAAAGTGTTAAAACGATTACGATATATTTCATTAATTTCCTTTAAATTTTATTGTTTATAATTCTACTATAGTAATGCCAAGATTACCTTGCATTCTGTAGTACTTTTGAATTTTGGGGTGTTTTTTAAGGTACTCTCCTACCAATTTGGCAAGTACCCCTCCCCCCGTACCGTGGATAATCTGTACTTCACTTAGATTGTTCACCAAGGCATCAGAGAGAAATTTATCCACTGTATCTATGGCTTCATCGGCGTACATTCCTAAGAGTTTTACTGAGACACTCGCCCCACTCTTCTCTACATTGACTTTGGCTTGGGGTTTGCGTGGTTTGGGTTTGAGTTTGACGTTTGGGGTATCTCCACGGTATTTGAGTTGCGAAAGAGGTACACGCATCTTAAGCCCATCGACGATGATAGTGGCATCTTTACCACGAATACTCAAAAGCTCTCCCTTGTGTGAACGGTACTTCACCTTGTCGCCCTCTTTTAAGACGCGTTCTTCTGTTTTGGCTAAAGATTTTTGTTGAAACGCTTTACGCTGGTGTGCCTCGTTAAGCAGGCGTCTTCCCTCGGTTGACTCTTTGGCTTTTAAAGCTTCACGTGCTTTTTTGGTCGCAGCATTGTAACGGTTTTCAAGTGTTGCTATGGCTTTTCGGTGGCTCTCTTGAAGTGTAAACTCCTCCTCTTCAAGCCTACGCTTTTTACGCTCTACCTCTTTAAGCTCTTCATCTATCTTGGCTATCTTGCTACGCATCTCACGCTCTAAGGAGGTCGATTTCTCAATGAGTTCATTGAGGTTCTCTTTGTCCTCCCCATAGACCTGCTTGGCTTGGTTGACAATGGCTACTGGCACCCCATAACGCTGTGCCGTCTCAAAGGCATAACTCTTCCCAATACTGCCTTGCAAAAAAGTATAGGTAGGTACACGTCGCTCTTCATCGTAAAGGGCAGCGATGAGCTCTACCTCATCATCGGTTGCCATAAGTGAAGCCAAACGCTTATGGTGGGTG
>Ga0256843_1002509_pt1 | contig 13328 bp, 4 predicted proteins | sample AlvinellametaG_FD_191572 | JGI IMG/M metagenome (GOLD analysis project Ga0256843, IMG submission 191572) | Pompeii worm associated microbial communities from hydrothermal vent at the East Pacific Rise, Pacific Ocean - Alvinella | ecosystem: Host-associated > Annelida > Integument > Unclassified ... | reverse complement strand
AAGGTCAGACAAAAGGAAAACTCGGAAGCTCATACGTAAAACCTATCGTTCAAAAAGTAACGTATGAATATCTTACAAGGTATTTTGAAGAAAATCCAAACACCGCAAAAACTATCGCCGAAAAAGCTATAGCGGCTGCAAAAAGCAGAATTGCCGCCAAAAAAGCGAGAGATTTAACAAGAAAACAGGCAAAAGTCGGAGTAGGGACCCTTCCTGGAAAACTTGCGGACTGTCAGACTAAAAATCCGGATGAAGCCGAACTTTATCTTGTCGAGGGTGATAGTGCGGGAGGAAGTGCTAAACAGGGAAGGGATAGATATTTTCAGGCTATTCTTCCACTCAGAGGTAAAATTTTAAATACCCAAAAATCAAGCGATGCAAAAGCTCTCAGCAGCGAGGAGATCAAAAATATAATTACGGCTCTTGGAACCGGAATCGGAAAGGATTTTGACGCCGATAAAACAAGATATAAAAAAATTATAATCATGACGGACGCGGACGTTGACGGAAGCCATATTCAGACGCTTATTATGACGTTTTTCTTTAACCACTTAAGAGAACTGATCGAAAGAGGGTATCTGTATATCGCACAGCCTCCTCTTTACAGATACAAAAAAGGAAAAATAGAAAAATATCTAAAAGACGATAAGGAACTCAATGAATTTCTGATAGAGCAGGGTATCAATTCCATTGAAATCGAAGGTGTGGGAAAACCTGAACTTAAAGAACTTTTAAAATACGCGGCTTATTATAAAATCCTGCTGGATAAACTTACAAACAGATTCAATATACCTGAAGTAATCAGATTTTTGATTGAAAACGGAAATTTGGAAGAACTTGAAGATTATCTGAAAAAATTCGGCTTTAATATCATTTCAAAACACGATAATCACTATTACATTCAAACCAGCAGAGGACTTGAAGAGATTACGATTGACGAAAAACTTTTGAATCATCCTCTGTTTATAGAAGCAAAAAAAATTTATGAAAAACTAAAAGAGTATAAAGACTTGGTAAAAGGCGATTATCTTGAACTTCTTGAAGAGGTGATAAGCAAAGGAAGAAAAGGGGCGCATATTCAGCGTTATAAAGGTCTTGGGGAAATGAATCCGGACCAGCTTTGGGATACGACTATGGACCCTGAAAACAGGACTCTTATTCAGGTGACTTTGGATGATGCAGAAGAAGCGGCGAAACAGTTTGAACTGTTTATGGGAAGTGACGTTGCACCGAGACGGGAATATATCCAGGCAAACGCCAAAGAAGTAGAAAATATAGATATTTAACGGAGTAAAAAATGCCAAAAGAACTGAGATACGGAGAAAAAGAGATAGTCGAATTCGATCCTGAAAAAATGGAGATATGGCCGAATAAAAACAAAAAAAACTATAAAATAAAAATTACGCTGCCTGAATTTATGTGTAAATGTCCACGCTCCGGTTATCCGGACTTTGCCACCGTATATCTTGAATATATTCCGGATGAATGGGTTGTGGAATTAAAAGCGTTGAAACTGTATATCAATTCGTTTATGAACCGTTATATTTCCCACGAAGACAGCGCAAACGAAATATTCGATACGCTTTATAACAAACTAAAACCGAAATGGATGAAAATCGTTATGGATTTTAACCCCAGAGGAAACGTTCACACCGTTATAGAAATAGACTCTGATACGATAAGTAAAACTTCAGATTAATTTTTCTTCTTTTTTTCTCTATTTTTTACAAATTTGACACCGATTTTACATCTTTTTTTTATAATTATTAATGGAATTTTTATAAAAGGAGAAAAGATGAAAAAGCTTAAAATAGGTACGCTATCTTTTATAGCTGCAGCGTTTTTAATAGGATGCGGCGGAGGAAGCAGTAGTTCTTCTACTTCATCAGTTTCAGGAAAAGTAGTCGACGGTCCGATTTATAACGCAAAAGTGTGTGTGGATTATAACTTCAACGGTCAGTGTGATGCGGGTGAGCCTACGGCAACAACGGATATTAACGGAACCTATCAGTTGAAAAACGTTAATTTGAATGCTTTGGCTCCGCTTATTGTTGTGCCTCAGGCAAATACTATTGATACTTTTACCAATAAGCCTTTTAAAAGAAAACTTTCAGCCCCGCTTGACGGAAGCAAAGTAAATATAAGCCCTATTACAACGATAGTGGGTGCTCAGTTATATGCCCTTAAACAAAATAACGACCTAAATCCTCAAACGGTTGATCAGTTGAAAGAAAGTATTGCAAAATCTTTGGGTATAAACAGTGATATTACAAAAGTTGATCCTTTGGAAGATCCTAAACTTGCCGCATTATCTGTAACACTTTCAGAAGTTTGTCCTGATGTTAATCAAAATTTTGACGATTTGGAAGAAGAAATCGACGTTCAAAAACTTAAAGAAGGAAATTTAACGGCCGCAATTAAGAATGATACTGTAAAACAGGTGTTACAAAACATTGTTGAAAATCAAAATCTTGATGAGTTAAAAGATCCTAAACTAATTCAAATTGTTGTTCAGAATGCTATAACAAATGATGATCCTGATGTTTTAAAACAAAACCCTGATCAGTTAAAACAAATTGCTTTAAAAGATATTTTAACAAGTAATGTTTTCTTTAAACAAGATGACGACGGATATTATATTCAATTTAATACGGATAATACCGTAGCGGATTTTGAAACTGATGAAAATGATACGCCTGTAAAACTAGAAGGTAACTGGAATATTCTTGATAACGGAGAGGTTGAAATAGATTATTCAAACGGCTCAAAAGCTACTTTCAGGGTTGAGCAGGAAAACGCTTATATTTATAAAGTTCAAGGAATAGATTCTGACGGTAATAAATTTGAAGATACGGCTCTTGCCCTTCCAAAAGATTATTTTCAAGACGGAAAAATCGTAAACATTCAAAACCTACCTGGAATTACACCTTTGAAAGAGAATGAATTTGTAGGTAAAGCGTTAAAAGTTGATAATAGTGATTATGTTACTTTCAACAGTGACGGAACAGCGGTGGAAAATGACGGAAGTAGAACGGCAAAATATACTTGGAAACTTGAAAACGGAGTAATGGTAATAACAGGTAATGATATCGACAGCGGAAATCCTTTTACGGCTTATATGACAAGATTTGACGATTATCTCTTTTTATTTATTAATAAAAATAATCAGCCTGCTGAAGGATGGATTTTTAAAACAAGTGATTTGGTAAAACAATCAGTAAATAATTCAAATAATACTGTTAAATTTACTAAAGATTTAGTAGCTAACAAAACAATGGCTGATGTTGTTGATAAAGGAGATAATCCTGTATTTACAGTATTTTTAAGTGATGGTACATATAAAGAATATGAAAATGGAAAAGTTAATGACACAGGAAATTGGGAAATCGATAACAACGGTAACTTGATTGTAAAATCAAATGACGGTGAAGAATATAAATTTGTTTTATTGGAAAATCTTGGAGGTATTGTTTATAAAATAAAATCTGAAAATTCAGACACTTACAATTATTTTGCAGTTTTAAATACTACAAATCCGTTTATTAAAGTTAATTCAAGCAATGATTTAAAAAATATTTCCGGTATTATAGGAAGAAATAAATTTAAAAGCGATATGATAGCAGATAAAACTTTTCATTCATTTAGATATGATGTGGACGTTACTTTCAATAATGACAATACTTTCAATCAAGACGATGGTGAGAGCGGTACTTGGAGTATAGATTCTAATGGTGTTTTGGTGTTAAAATATGATAATTCCAATGATACTACATATATTGCATTGGGTGAAGTTGATAACAATCAATATAAGGTTCTAGAATTTAGTACAGATAACGGTACTTTACAACAAGTTACGCCTGATGTTCTAAATATAAACAACTCTGCAACTTCAACAAATAATACGAATGGAGTTACGGATATTCAGTCGTTTTTGAATTATATTAAAGAAAATGACGGTATAACTGAGGCTGATATAGCTTCTTTAACTTCAGAAGATATAAGTGGAAAAACGTTTGCCGGGGATGAAGATAACAATGAAACAATTACTTATAATTCAGACGGTACTTTTAAAGATACGTTTACGGATGACGACGGTACAACGTATACATTTACAGGAAAATGGAGTGTTTCAGATAATGTTTTGACTATGAATTTGGATAAACCTGTTTTTGATATAAAAACCATATATAAAGTGAAATTGAAAAATTTTGGCAATAATTTTTATGAGTTGGATGTAGATGGAAACGGAAAGATAGTAGATGACGAGTTTCCTAAAAAAGTTGATTTTATAAACGGAAAAATTACGTTTAAAGATTCAGACGGAAACACTCTTACTGTACCGGATAATGCAAAAATAAAGATAACTCCTCAACAGTATCAAAATGATGAAGATGGTTGGACTGGGGTAAGCTGTTTGATAAACAGTGACGGAACATTTGGTAACAATTGTTATTATTTTGAAGAAGATACAGATATTACGCCTGATAAATTAAAAGAAGCTATTCAAAATCAAACTAATCAAATTGCAGTTTACAATGATGAAAATAACGATTATCAGTGGGAAGCAAATGAAACTGCTTATGATGTTGAGGAGAATGTAACGATTTCTGATTTGAACAATATTGATTTAAATGTAACAATAAACAATAATTAAAAAAACTACTCCTGATGTAGAAGAACTTCAATAAAAGGGGATTTTTTCTCCTTTTTATTTCTTTTTTACTTTCAATTTACTTCATAAAGTTACACATAATAAAAAAACAAGCAAAAAGTATTCCAAAGTTCGTATTTTTTTAATTTTTATGTTAAAGTATTATTAAAAAAGGGTCAAAGGATGAAAAAGGGGGTTATGGTATCTTTATTTATTGTGATAATATTTATTATTGCAGGGTGTCAAAAAGACCGTTTGGTGGATAATCATATAATATATGCGCATTCGAATGAAGTTGTGGAATTAGAAGCAAACAAGGGTTATAAAACTTACCATTGGACGCAGACAGAGGGAAAACAAGTACTGATAAACGATTTTGATTCAAGAATAGCCACGTTTATAGCTCCGAACGTAAACATTCAGGAAAAACTCAAATTTCAGATAACGGCTGTAACGTTTGACGGTGCTTCCGTAAGCGACACCGTAGAAGTAATAGTAGATCCTGCAAAAAATACTTCGTCGGTTTTTAAAGATATAAAAAAATTAATATTAAAAGTTTCAAAAAACAGATTAAATGTAGATACCAACACTACTTTTTCGTTAAAGGCTTTTTATAAAGACGGAAGTGAAAAATATGTATCACCAAAATCTATAAAATGGAGTGTGGTACCAAAAGGAGCGGTTGAAATTAAAGGCAACCTTTTAATTGCCAAACAAGACGGGAACGTCAGCATTACGGCAATAGCGGGCAATACTGCTTCAAATACGGTAAAATTGAACATATACTGGGAAGTGGACGGTCATCTGCTGCCGCCAGAGCCGGACCCTAAAATAAACAATGCTACGCTTCTTGGGGTGGATGTTAACCACAACGGAGTGAGGGATGATGTTGAGAGATGGATATATAAAAAATACAGCAAATATTATCCTTGTCGTATAAAAGTCGTAAAAGTGGTTGCGCCCGATGGGAAAGTATTTGATTCGGATGAAAAAATATGTTCCAAAATTCCCGTGCCTTACCATTCTGCAATAAGAGCTGCTATGATGGATGTGGCAAGGGCTGCTCAGATAATTATTAAGGACCCGAAAAAAGCAAAAGAGACAGTGGAAATTTATAGAAAAGCTTATTACTGTGCATGGAGTGTATCAAATTTAAAAGATAAATCCGGTAGAAAATTAAGTCAGGATGAAATAGTTGGTAAAGAGTTTGAATATAAACAATTTAATACTGCCCAAAGAGCGAGAGCTTATGCAAAATTCAATTATTATCTTAGCGGAGGAATGTTTTGGTCGCCGTCGGATAAATATGTCTTGAAAAATTGGTGTTCTACAAAAATAAAAGAATTGATTCAGGGGCTTCAAAAATGAGAACGTTAATATTTTTTTTAATGATTATTTCTTTTGCTTTTTCAAATGTTCCGGACCCGTATAAAATTAAAAAATATAATACTGTCAATGAATATAAAACCGATATTTTTTATGGAAATGGAGTATTAAATACTATTGTTGATGCGGATAAAGCATTAAATAAGACATTGAAACCTGCAATATTATATGATATTTATAACGGTGACGAAGAAAAAATGAATAAAATGCATAATTTCACCCTTGCTTACAACTATTCTTTTAAAAATGATTTTAACAGTACAGCAATTGCAGGAGTGCTGGATTTAATAGAAAGCTATCATCAGCTTAGGGATACGAGTATAGGTTGGAAAATAGTGGACCAAGTTAAAAACGCCGTTGTAGATTATGTAACAAAACCTATAAACAATAAAGGAGTGGAATATTTAAAAAAAATTCTTATAAAATATGGACTGGCTGATGAATTGGCTAAACTAATTGCGGAAAAACTTTATGACGGCGGGAAAGATGTAATAAAAAAATTTATTGTAGCCATTACCGGTACGGATATTCAAAAACATCATGATTTAGATCTTAATGTAATGATAAAAAAATATAAAAATAGCATAAACGCCGGACACGGAGTTATAATAGTTTCTCATTCTCAAGGAAATCTTTTTGCGATTGAAGCTGTTAACGGGCTTGATGGCTGGATGAAAAAATATGTATATCAGGTCTCTATCGCTTCTCCGGCTACAAAATTTGCATCTAATGAGCATTGGCTGATATCTCTTGATAATGATTTGGTGGCCAATATTCCGGGTTCTGTAGGTACGAATACGAGAAATTATGCAAGGTATTACACATATGATATACATATCGATCCGATATATTTGAATATCAGTAAAAAGTGTTATGATGAGATTCATCAAAAAATTGAAAAAGAAGGCAAAGAGGGATATTATAAAGACGGTTATAAACCTCCGGAAGTAAAGTTCAGTTATAAATGTATTGAGAACGGTAAAACTTTGCCTTTAAAGGTTCTTGCGTATCCTGACGAAACGAAATACACCCATATAGATTTTCATGCATTTGATTTTTATATGGGGAAAAAAGTTTACCCTTTGTTTTTATCAAAAAATATAACCTTTACCCCACATAAAAATCCTAAAACAAACGAATATGAAAGTTTATCCCACAAAAAAATTATTAATGCGATAAAACAGGCAATAAACACTCATAAATATAACGAGTCTCAATATTTAATTACAGGTAAAAGAGGCTGTAAATGCAAAGAAAAATATGTTCTTTTAAAACACAAGTGGGACAGTAATTTAACAGCATTTATTCAGGCTTATCATGTTAAAAATTTTGCAGGCGAGAGTAAAGGTAAACTTTATGATGTAAACGGTACGTATGTCTGGGCGGCTTTCGGGGGTGAAAAAATAGATGAAGTAAATGAAAGCGATATTTGCTTTGTTTTAAAAGATGAAAACAACGAAACGCTAGGAAATATTAGAGGAAATGACGATATTCCCGAAATACCGGGCGGTATTTTTAGCGCTCAGATGAGCTGGTCCCAAAAAAAAGTCCATATGGAACTTTCAAGCCCTCTTATGAATGAAAGTGTCAGCGGCTGCGGTATTGCTGCGGCGGGTTCAGGGAATATGACGTTATATGACGTATATCCGGGTACTTATCCGATAAATGTGATAAACGTTGACGGGTATGATTCTTTGGATGATAATATAACCGATGTGGTTACACTACATGTTAAGGCCGTCAATTCTCAAAAATCAGGAAGTCTAACCGTTACTAATAAATATCAATATCCGAATTTGGGAGTCGGGGGACATGTTGCCGATATAGTCATTCAAAGACCCGACCCCGCAAAACCTCCTGTACCTGTAGTCGTACCTTCAGTACCTGCTGAGGCAGGGTCTGTAAGTTACGGAGGGAGTTATTCTACTTCAGGAATTACCTGGGGCGGTTTTTCTCCTGTGAGTACGACGTATGAAGGAGGAAGCAGCGTACATATTCCGGTTATAGTAAACAATCCTCCTTTATGTCAGCCGGCTAAAAGCTGCGGATGTCTGCCTTGTAAGTATAAAATATTGCTGTATCTATCCCAAAGCAGGCTCGGTCCGATAAGCGGTGCTACATTTAGAGTTTATAAAGCGACTGAAGACGGAAAAGAAGATAAGCAAATTTTATATACAGGTACCACTACCGTCAGTCAGAATATAAATGAAGCGGGTATTATAAAACTGCCTGTACCTTATCCCCAGCAGCCTGAAAGCGAATATACTCAGGAACAGAAGAAATTCCTTGATTTAATAAAAAATTACGACGGTGATTTTATTATAGAAGTGAGCGGTGGTTTTGACATAGATTCGAATGACGATCTGGTTGTTGATAAAAACTTCAGACACGTAAACGGCACACTCCATCTTATCGTAAGCAAAAAAAGACTTATGCAAAACGATTATAAAGTAAATATTCTTACCGAAATCTCTTATTTATTAAGCAGGGATCTTCTCGGAGATAACTATGATAAGGAAAAACTGGAAAAAAGACTTGACGATATTGCAAAAAAGATTCTTATAGATAAAATTTACCCCGATGCAAACGAGCCTATAGGAAGGGACGATTTAATGTGGTGGGTGCCGGCCGCACATAAAAACTGGCTTATAAAACCTTATGACACCACCCTGGCTCCTATAGTAGAAAAAGTTTATAAGGGTGAAGATATTTATCAGGATGCTTATGATTATGTTTATGCGCCTCTTTATGTTCAGACGGAAAAAATAAAAACTCCTGTGATTAAAAGCGCCTGGTTTAAAATTGACGAAAATATAAAAGGAAAAGTGTTAATCGGCAAAATTCCGGTTGTTTCACAAGGAGCCGCTCCGGTTGACAAATTTGTTTTATCCGGAGATGGAGCGGAGAAATTTGAAATCGACGGGGAGGGTAACGTTTATTTAAAAGAAAACGTATCGCTTGATTATGAAACTAAATCGCTGTACCAGTTAAGGGTAAGCGCTCAAAATGAATACGGCGACAGCCGGCCTGTGACTTTGTATATATCTGTAAATAATGTTCCGGATGTTCCGGATCCTGTAGGGTTTGAAGGAGGTATCGTATCTGAAAACCCGCCTGCTGGTAGTTATGTGGGAAAAATAGAATTCAGTTCTTCGGCTTCGCCTGTCGATAAGATGGAAATCGGAGGACCTGATTCCAAAAATTTCAGCATAGATACAAACGGAACAATCAGAGTTTCCGATAACGCCGATATAGATTATGAAAAATCTCCGGCGCAGCATATAACCATCAGGGCACATAACGCTTTTGGGTACAGTAAAACAATCCCGGTAACTATTGCTGTAAAAGATGAGGTTGACGTGCCGATAGTGGGAATGAGCGACGTTCATCTTGATGAAAATGCGAGTGCCTCGACAGTTGTAGCGCATATACCTATTAAAAGTAACGATCCGGTATTGAAAGTTACTTTAAAAGGGGCGGGGGCTGATAATTTTACGGTTGATAATAACGGTACCGTAAGAGTTGCGGAAAATTCGCATCTGGATTATGAAACAAAACCAAATTACGTCTTTGACGTTACCGCCGTAAACGATCTGGGAAAAAGCAGACCCGGTGTTTTGATAGTAAGGCTTAACGACATTCCTGACGTTCCTGAATTAAAGCGTTCCGTTTATCATGTTTTGGAAAATTCACCGGCCGGTACTTTTGTCGGTAAAATCAAAATGGAAACAAACGGAAGCTCGCCTGTAACGGAGTATGAAATTTTAGGAAACAGTGATTTCAGGATTGATAATGACGGCGGAATTTATACAAATGTAAAAATGCCGGATTTTGATAAAAAAGAATATTACAATCTTTATGTTAAAGCCAAAAACTCTGAAGGATTCGGTCCTGTTCAGATTCAGGTTGTTTATATAGATACAAAAAGACCGGTTTTGGGAATACTGGATACGTGGGTGTATGAAAACTCAAAACCGGGAACCGTTATCGGTAGAATCCCGGTGGTTAAAAACGCAGATGGTATTGAAGGTTTTAATTTATACGGAGACGGAGCTCAAAATTTTGAAATTGATAACAACGGTACGGTGAAAGTTTCTGAAAATGCAGACTTGGATTATGAAAAGATAAGCAGCTATAATTTGGAAGTTTCTGCGTATAATTCTTTTGGCGAAAGCAAAAGAACGCCTCTTTATATCAGGGTAGCCGACAGGGACGATTCTTTGGTAATAAGAGGTTTTACCACAACTGTTTATGAAGATATTCCGGCAGGTTCTGTTTTGGGATTTGTAACTCTTTTGAGAAACGGAGGAAAAAAAGTCCAAGGATATGAACTCAGCGGAGAAGGAGCCGAATATTTCAGCATCGATAAAAGCGGTCTTGTAAGGGTTAAAAGTTCAGATTTTGACGATAAAATTAAAAACAGTTACCATATAGGCGTACAGGCTACAGCCGAAGACGGCACTAAAAGTAATAAAGCGTGGATTGACGTATATGTAAACGATTCATTAAGAGGGCATCCTATACTGATTCCTTTAAATATAAGCGTTAAAGAAAATACCGCTCCTGGAAGTGTTATAGGCAGGGCGATTGTGTCGGATGAGGGTAGTTCTCCTATTGTAAAATATGAACTTTTGGGTGATTCGAGGTTTTCCGTGGATAATAAAGGCAATATTATTTTAAATAAAAAACTTGATTATGAAACGGATCCGCATAGTTACAGATTCAGTATTATTGCCTACAACCAAAAAACATCCAGTACGCCTGCTGATGTTATTGTTAATCTGATTAATGTTGCGGATACGCCTCCTGTGCTTGGAAACGCTGACTTTTCGGTATCAGAAAACGTTCCCATAGGAACTGCTGTAGGCAACGTTCATATTGTTAAAGCAGGTGAAGGAAATATTACACGTTTTATTTTATCGGGGAATAACAGCGATTATTTTTCCATTAATTCGGACGGTGTTATAAAAACGGCAAAACAGATCGATTATGAAAATATCCGAAGTTTTTCTCTGAATATACAGGCTGATTCGACTGTTGGGCTAAGCAACATGGCCGCGGTTAAAATAAACGTTTTAAACGTACCCGAATTCCCGCCCGTTATAAGCGATTTGAATGTTTCTGTGCCTGAAAACGCGATTGTGGGAGAAAAAATCGCAAAAGTAAGGGTTATCGACGAAGGGGACACACCTGTTAATTCTTTTGAAATAAACGGTACTGAGAGTTTTTCCGTTGATGATTCGGGAAATATTATATTGGAAAAAGATTTGAACTGGTCGGTTAAAAACAGTTACGAATTCAAAGTTTTTGCAAAAAATTCATTTGGAAAAAGCAACGCTTCTGATGTAAAAGTAAACGTCTTAAGAATTTATTACACGGGTACGGATAATATCGATACTTTTCAGGGAAGTGAGAGAGACGAATTTTTCGAAGGAAAAGGAGAAGACGACACAATAATTGCCTCCGGGGGAAATGACAGAATTACGGGCGGACAAGGAAACGATTATTTAAACGGAGGAGAGGGAGATGACGAATATTTTTATTATAAAGGCGACGGAAACGATACTATAGACGACTTGGGAGGCGATGATACGCTTTATTTATACGGTATTGAAAAAAATGAAACCCGTTATATTATCGACGGAAACGATTTATATGTTGTTTTTGATAACAACGAATCCGTAAAAATTTTAAACTGGGCGGATAACAGTAAAAAAATAGAGCATTTTATTTTTGATGACGGAGAAGTTGAGAGTGAAATGTTTGATTTTCCTGTGGTAAAACCTGATGCTGATATTGCCGATCTTTCAAAACTCGGCAATATTAACGCCGCACAGGTCGTACAGGGATGGCTTGAGCCTTTAAGCGGTGGGAGACATTTGAAAGTGGACCACTGGATATTCAACTTTGAAGGAGGTAATCTTATTATCGATACTCTCTCGGAGCTGAATTCAAACGGGCATACTTATATTGATATCGACGGAGACGGCAGACAGCTTGGGGTGGATTTGTATATATATCTCTTTAAAAAAGATTCTAACGGAAACTGGAGATATATAGCGAGTGATGACGACAGTTACAGTACCTTTAACGACGGCTCTACTCATCATTATGATTCTTATCTGAACGTAAATCTGAGTGCGGGGGAATATCTTTTGGCAATAGGTGATTATTATTTGTCAAGAACCAATGCGCTTCAGGGTTATAACCCAAGCGGACATTACGGCAGAGGAGGACCGTATCAGATAACTTTTAACCGTACGCTTGATTTTATTCAGACTCCTGAAAATGCAAACAGCAACCTGTATGGAACGGATCATTTTAATTATTACGTTTTACGTAACGATATTGACCCTTACAACATAGACGGGCTTCATATCGAAAATCCGTATATCGCCGATGAAAACGGAAACCAGGTAGAAGGTGAAGGAAGAGTTGAGGGGCACGGTGCATATATATCTTTTTATCCGGGCGATGATTTTAATGACATAAACCATTCAAAAAAAGTAAATATTATTTATGATGTGGTCAACAGAGACGGTAAAAGCTGTAAATCGCTTCTTAGTATCGAGGTGATTCCGTCTTTGTATGAAACAAGAAGTCCTGCCGTTGATGAAGTTCTTTGGAGAAAAATAAAAGAAGAAAACGTAAACTGCGTTAACGAGCTGAATATTTCCAGGGAGTAACTTTTTACTCTCTTTATAAAATGAAACGTAACCGGTAAAAAATCAGCTTCCAATATTCATACTGAAAATCGGAAGCAGCATTGCCGTTACGATAAATCCTATGACGCCTCCTATCAGAATCATCATAACAGGTTCGAGCAGAGACAGAAAGGCTGAGGTTTTTGAATTGTATTCTTCATTGTAAATTTCGTATAAATTGTTTAAGATCTGTTTTATCTCACCGGTTTCTTCCCCAAGCGCAACGGCCTGTACGAAACTTTTTTCAAAAAAATTTTCTTTTTTCAAAGCCGTTGAGAATTTTTTACCTTCTATCACCTCATCCAGCGCTTTTTTAAAAAAGTTTTTTATTTTTTCATTTGATACGGTATTTGCGGCAAGGTTTATAGCATTTATGTAATTTACACCAGAATTTATCAAAACATAACTCATATAAGAAAATCTGCCGAGGTCTTTTGAGATTATCAGTCTTTTTAAAAGAGGTATTTTAAGCAAAAAAGAATCGATGAAAAGTTTGAATTTTTTGGATTTTGCGTAAAAAAGTCTGAACAAAACTATAATTGCCAAAAACACCGATACAATCAAAATCCAGTTGTTTTGAACGAATT
>Ga0256843_1002508_pt1 | contig 13329 bp, 10 predicted proteins | sample AlvinellametaG_FD_191572 | JGI IMG/M metagenome (GOLD analysis project Ga0256843, IMG submission 191572) | Pompeii worm associated microbial communities from hydrothermal vent at the East Pacific Rise, Pacific Ocean - Alvinella | ecosystem: Host-associated > Annelida > Integument > Unclassified ... | reverse complement strand
GGGATTTAAAGCTCATGTGGTTAAACGTGTGATACACGGCCGCAATAAACGCAAATGCCGCCAAAACAGGAAGTTTTAAGTAGGTAAAAATCATACCCACCCCTATACCTATAAGGATAATTCCTATATTTTCTATGGAGTGGTTTGCAAGAAGAGCTTTGATATCGTGGCTCGCTATTGCGTATAATACCCCGACAAGAGACGAAATTGCGCCAAGTGCCAAAATTATTACTCCCCATTCAATCTGCCAATTCGGGATAATAAAAAGAAATCTCAAAAATGCGTAAATCGCGACTTTAAGCATAACACCGCTCATTAAAGCCGATACCGGAGAAGGGGCCGCCGGATGGGCGTATGGCAGCCATACGTGAAGAGGCACGACCCCGGCTTTACTTAAAAATCCTATCGTTATCAAAAAAAAGAGAATTGAAGGGTATTTAAACTCAGCCGCAAGGTTTGAGAGGGTGTGAAAATTGGTAAACAAGGAATTTCCGCCAAGCATTAAGAAAAACATTAATATAAAAACAAACCCAAAATGCGTCATAAAGAAATAAAATCTTCCGGCTTTTACCGCTTCATCGGTCGGTTCTGTTAGGATTAACTGCCAGCTGCTGAGACTCATCAGCTCCCAGAAAAACAAAAACGGAAGTATCTCGTTTGATAAAACGACGCCTATCATGGAAATAATAAAAGTAAAGTAATGGATAAGAAAATGCGTTTTTCTTTTTATATGCGAAAGATATCCAGCCATATAAAAAAGATTCGGAATAACCCCAAGTAGAATTAAAAACAAAAACAACACTGAAAGTGGATTTAAATTAAACATTAACTTTGCCTTTAAGTAAATTTTAAGGAAAGAAAAACTGATGAAATTATACTATTTCTTACTTATAAAATTCTTAAAAAATTAAAAAAAATATTAATATGTTACAAAATTACTCAGTAAGAATTTATAATTTTGATAAATAGGTTCGTCCACATACAGGCCGTCAAAGGTAAACGGTCCTTCTTTTTCAAACCTTTCTACTATTATTTTTGCAAACTCCAAATCTTCATCAAATATTTTATTCGCTATTTCGCACTGGGCAGGAGTTATACATCCCACTCCCTGAATGCCGAGGTTCTTTTGTATTAAGCACCATTTTTTAAACCCTTCAAGATCTTTGTAATGCTGATATACAAATCCAATCGGGGTTATGTTTAAATATCTGCTTGTGAGTGAAAAATCGCTTAAAATTTTATGGATCAGAGGATTTTCCGGCGTAATTACCGAATGTGAAATTTTAAGTTCGTTAAGAAGATCGTAAATACCTATGTAAAACGTAGTAAGTTTCGGATGCTTAAGCTCTTTTAAATTAAAAAACGCTTCTTTTGTTTCTATTGAGGCGTGTATTTCCTTGTCCGTTTTCATAAAAACGTCGTCAATTTCTTCGATACTGTTAACTTTTGGAATTCTAAACGCATTGAAACTGAATTTATCTAAAAATTTAATATCTTCAAGACCTCCTTCGTTTATAGGATTGACTCTTATTACAATTTCTTTCCCGCTGTTTTTTAAGTTGGATAAAAATACGGCTGTCATTATTCTTGCTATTTCTTTTTTTTCTTTCGGGACGCCGTCTTCAAGATTTAGCATTATTACATCTGCCGGAAGAGAGTCTATTTTGTTTAGATGTTTAACCTGATGGCCGCTTACCATAAGAACGCTTCTTTTTTTTGTACTGAATAACTGGGAAGAATATGAATGTTTAATATAGGAGAGGGCTTTTTTGATATCGTTGGTTTTGACAATGTTTTCAAATTCCGAGATGTCTTCGAAGATCATGGTCAGTCCTTTTATTTGAGATATAACAGCAGCGCTTTTATTTCATCGTTGGTGAGATAATCGTATTTCGGCATAATGTTCATAAATCTGAGAGGTGATTTAGGGTTTTTGCGAAGTACCGGTTTTATTTTTATCTGATGGAAAAGTGCTTTTTTTAGCTTATCAAATGTTATGTTTTTGATAGGAACCGTTTTAATGATTACTTTTTTATCTTTTGAATTAATGTAAGAGGTAATAACTTTGCCTTTTCCTTTTATACCGTGACATTTTGCACAGCTTATTCCTCTTGGGTTGTTGTAGAGCATTTTGCCGTATTCCAGGTTTGTAATGAACCAGTTGTCTTCTTTAGCGTAAAGAAAAACAAACAAAGTGGCAAAAAATAATCGAATTAACATTAACTTTTACCTTTTATGTTAAAATTTCAAATATTTCTCATTTTATCAAAAAGGAAAGATAATGACAATTCTTGATGGAAAAAAACTATCCGAAAAAATAAAAGATAATTTAAAAACAGAAGTTGAAGAGTTAAAAAACAAAGGGGTAACTCCCGGGCTTGCCGTAATACTTGTAGGTGACGATCCTGCAAGTCATACATATGTAAAAATGAAAAAAAATTCATGTCAAAAAGTAGGTATTTACAGTGTGGTACATGAATTTCCTGAAAGCATAACCGAAAAAGAGCTTTTATCAACTATAAAAATGATAAATGAAAATCCTAATATACACGGGCTTTTAATTCAACTACCACTGCCAAAACATATAGATACCACAAAAATACTTGAAGCGGTGGATCCGAGCAAGGACGTAGACGGTTTCCATCCTTATAATATGGGAAGACTTGTCGAAGGGCTTGATACTTTTGCTCCTTGTACGCCTTTAGGTGTAATGGAACTTTTTGAAGAATATGACATTGATCTCAAAGGAAAAGACGTTTGCGTAGTTGGTGCGAGCAATATTGTAGGTAAACCTATGTGGGCGCTTCTTGTAAACGCATGGGCTACTGTTGATATCTGCCACATAGAAACAAAAGACTTATCCGCCCATACAAAAAGAGCTGACATAGTAATAGTAGGAGTCGGAAAGCCTAATCTGATTACAGCAGATATGGTAAAAGACGGAGTGATTGTTATAGATATAGGTATTAACAGACTGGATGACGGTAGACTTGTAGGTGATGTTGATTTTGAAAACGTAAGTAAAAAGGCTTCATATATTACTCCCGTACCTGGCGGTGTAGGGCCTATGACAATTGCTATGCTTCTTAAAAATACTGTAAAAGCCGCTAAAAATTTTGCGAAAGAGGTTAAATGAAAGAGAAACTGAAAAAACTGTATAACTGGTCGAATACATGGACCGGCACTATTGTTATTGTTTTACTTATTATTTTCTTTTTGGCTCAGGCTTTTGTAATTCCGAGCGGCAGTATGAAAAGAACGCTAATGCCGGGAGACGCGCTTTTTGCCAAAAAATTTGCATACGGAGTTCCAATTCCTCATATTCCCTGGTTAGAGATACCGCTGCTACCGGATTTCAGGGGTGACGGGCATCTAATCGACGGTCCGAGACCAAAAAGAGGAGATATAGTTATATTCAGATACCCTGTAAATCCTAAACTTCACTTTGTTAAAAGATGCGTGGCCGTAGGCGGCGACAAATTGATGGTTAGGAATAAAAATCTGTATTTAAGAGTTGAAAACAATGATGAAAAAACAGTTGCTTTTGCTAAAAAAATGAAAGCGAAAGTAGTTGAGATTAACGGTGAAAAATGGGCTCTTAATCCATATATGAAAATGCATCCCGGTATTCATCACGATCCTAAAGTGGATTTTCCTGAAGAAGTTATTAATTACGGACCTGTAATAGTGCCTAAAGACAATTATTTTATGATGGGTGACAATAGAGACCACAGTGACGACAGCAGATTCTGGGGACCGGTGCCGTATAAACTGATAGTAGGGAAACCTTGGTTTATCTATATGAGCTGGGTAATGCAAAAACCTGGAGAGGACGAAGCTGAAAACTGTCCAAACTATACAATCAGATGGAACAGAATAGGTAAAACGATCAATGAAATTGAAAATGAACTAAGAGAAGGTAAAAAGCCGTATCTGACAGCCGGCTGTAATCCTAATGCAGATTAATTAAAGGATTTATGTGGAATTTTATATTATTAAATACACGGCTTTGGCTTTTGCTTTTGTCATTGCGATAGTCGGCCATGAAATAATGCACGGACTAGTAGCCAAACATTATGGGGATCTTACTGCCACACAAGAAGGCAGGCTTAGCATCAATCCCTTAAAACACATAGACCCTTTTGGAAGTATTGTTTTTCCATTGATTTTGTTTATTTCTCAAAAGCTTGCAGGTGTTGCCGATCCGATAGTTTTCGGATGGGCTAAACCTGTGCCTGTAAATATATTTACCGTTGTAAATAGGGGTGGTTATATCGGAGCGTTTAATGTTTCCGTTGCAGGAGTTGTTTATAATTTTGCTTTAGCCGTTATTGCTTCAAGTGTTATCGGTTTGGTAGGTGAGCCAAGCGGTTTGATTAGTCTGTTTTTATATATGTTTTTGATGTATACTGTACTTATAAACGTTATATTGGCTGTGTTTAACCTGTTTCCGATTCCTCCGCTTGACGGTGCTAATGCGCTTAAGTATCTGTCTTTAGAGTTTAAATGTCATAAGGTTGTGCAGTTTTATAATAAAATAGAACCGTACGGTATGATTATATTAATGATTATACTGTTTACACCGTTGAGTAATTATTTTTTTTATCCGGCTGAGGTTTTGATTAAGATATTATTATGAATAAACTTACGGAATTACCTAAAGAAAAGCTCGTTGAAATTATTGAAAAACTGTATGTTAATTTAATTAAAGATCCTAAATACGATATTTATTCAAAAGCTTTTTTTATTGAATATTTAAAACAGAGTCTCGAAATATACAAAAGATACAAAAATATAAAAATCAGCCTTCTTTTATTTGCATTTAAAGCAGATAAAATCGATGTACTTAAAAAAAACATAAGAAAAAGCGATTTGCTGGCAAAATATGACAATGCTTTTGTAATATTACTTTTTGAAACCGGGGAATTAGGTATGTATAAAGTAAGACAGAAGCTGGAAAATATTTTAAATGAAAAGGGTGTTTCTGTCAATATAACGGTAACTGAAAATATTGAAGAGATAATAGAAGAGATAGAAAGTAAAATTAAGATTTATTAAACCAGCTTTTTACTTTATCTATAGCTTCTTCCAGCAGGCTTTTATGTTCTTTAATTTCTCCTCCGAAACTTTTATGAAGTTTTTCAAGCAGTTCTTTTTGTTCATCGGTCAGTTTTTTAGGATAAACGATTTTTAATATTGCTATCAGATCGCCTTTATATCCCGTATTCGGATCAGCAATACCTTCTCCTCTGAAAACGATTTTTGTATTGTCTTTTGTGTGAGGTTTGATTTCTATCTCTTTTTCTCCGCTTAAAGTTGGTATTTTTACGCTGTCTCCGAGAATTGCGCTTGTAAAAAATATTGGAACTTCAACGATAAGATTATTGCCTTTTCTTTTGAAGATTTTTGATTCTTTAACATTGAAAATCAGATATAAATCGCCTCTGTATCCGCTTATATCCTGGTTTCCGTGGCCTTTTATTCTCATTCTCATACCGGTATCGATTCCGGCGGGAATGTCAACTTTTACTTTTTCTTTTTCTACAATATAACCTTTTCCACGGCATTCGTTACATACCTTTTTGGCAATAAAACCTCTACCGTTACACTGAGGACATGTTTGGGAAATTCTCATAAATCCGTTGCCCATGATTATACTTCCTCTTCCGTGGCAACTAGGGCATGTTTCTTTCTCTTCCGCTCCTGTTCCGTGACATTTCGGACATAATTTAAAATAACTAATTTCTATTTCTTTGCTTATCCCGTAAACCGCTTCTTCAAATTCTAATGTTACTTCAACGGCTTTGTCTATGTCGTATGGCATCTGTACTTCAGCTCTTCCCCCGCCGAATCCTCCTCCGAATATATCGTTAAACATATCGAAGATGTCACCGAAATCAAAATCCGTTTTGAATCCCTGTCCTTCAAGACCTTCTTTTCCGTATTTGTCGTAAATGGCTCTTTTTTCATCATCGCTTAAAATCTGATAAGCCTCATTTATTTTTTTAAACATCTCTTCTGCTTCTTTGTCGCCCGGATTTTTGTCAGGATGGTATTTCATAGCCAGTTTTCGGTATGCTTTTTTTATTTCTACTTTTGTAGCAGTTCTTTCAACACCTAATATTTCATAATAATCCAACTGCCCCTCCTAAATTTTTTGTGGAATTATAACAACTTTAGTGGGTAAGTTGTGAAGCGGTTAAGTTGTGAAGCTGTAAAAAGTTTTATGATTGTCTAAATTCCTTAACCACTTATCTACTTACCCACTTAACAACTTCCCAACTTAATATATGGTATAATTTCTTTAAAAAAAGGTATATTATGGCATATGAAATTGATAAGAATCAATTAAATGAAGTGCTTGAGAAACATAAATTATCTTGGGAAGATTATGAACATATTAAAAAAATTTTAGGAAGAGAACCTAATTTTGTTGAACTTGGTGTATTTAGTGCGATGTGGAGCGAACACTGCTCATATAAATCAAGTAAAGTATATCTAAAAGGATTTCCTACTGAAGCGCCTTGGGTTATTCAGGGTCCCGGAGAAAATGCAGGGGTTATTGATATAGGCGGTAATATGGCGGCTGTATTTAAAATGGAATCTCACAACCATCCATCTTTTATTGAACCTTATCAGGGAGCGGCTACGGGAGTAGGGGGAATACTTAGAGATATTTTTACAATGGGAGCAAGACCTGTTGCAAACCTTAACGCCATCAGATTCGCACACATTAAAGGCGACGATGAAACCGCTAAATTTCACAGACATCTGCTTCACGGGGTAGTTGCCGGAATTGCCGGGTACGGAAACTGTATAGGCGTTCCTACGATCGGAGGAGAGACTGCGTTTGAAGAGTGTTATAAAGGTAATATTTTAGTTAACGCATTTTCACTCGGAATTTGTCCTCAGGATGAAATATTTTACGCAAAAGCCGAAGGTATTGGAAACCCTGTAATTTACGTAGGGTCTAAAACAGGAAGAGACGGACTTGGCGGAGCCGTAATGAGCTCTGATAGCTTTAAAGAAGGTGACGAAGATCAAAGACCTACAGTTCAGGTAGGAGATCCTTTTACTGAAAAACTTTTAATGGAAGCCTGTTTGGAACTTTTCAAAACCGATTATATAGTGGGTATTCAGGATATGGGTGCTGCGGGACTTACATCTTCAAGTTTTGAAATGGCCGGAAAGAGCGGCAGCGGACTTGTAATGCACCTTGACAAAGTTCCGATGAGAGAAGAGGGAATGAACCCTTATGAGCTTATGCTTAGCGAATCGCAAGAAAGAATGCTTATTTGTGCCAAAAAAGGGTATGAGGACAAAGTTATCGAAATATTTAAAAAATACGACCTTGACGCTGAGGTGATCGGTGAAGTTACGGATACGGGAAGGGTTGAACTGTTCTGGCACGGTGAAAAAGTGGCGGATATCCCTGTGGATCCAATTACTGAAGAAGCACCGGAACTTGTGAGACCTATAAAAGAACCTGAATACCTTAAAGAAATCAAAAACGTACAAATCCCTGAAGTAGATCCGCAAGAAGCGTTTGAAAAACTGATGGCTGAGAGCGAAGTGGTTGACAAAGCGTGGATTTATGAGCAGTACGATTCAATGGTACAGACAAATACCGTAGATACAAAAAGAGCCGACGGAAGCGTCATTAGAGTCAAAGAAAACGGAAGATTCCTTGGAATGGCGTGTGACTGTAACGCAAGATTTAATTATATCGATCCTAAAAAGGGAGCAGCAGCTGCTGTAATGGAAGCCGGAAGAAACGTAGCCGTTAAAAAAATAAAGCCTTTAGCGATTACCGACTGTCTGAATTACGGAAACCCTCTAAATCCTGAAATTATGTGGCAGTTTAAAATGGGATGCGAAGGTATCAAAGAAGCATGCCGTGAACTGAACACTCCTGTTGTCAGCGGTAACGTATCACTTTATAATGAAAATGAAGGTGAGGGTGTATATCCGACTCCTGAAATTGCAATGGTCGGTGCGGGCGACGATTACAGAACGACTGATCTTAAAAATGAAGGAAACAGCGTTTATATTTTAGGCGAAACGAAACCTGAGTTTGGCGGAAGTCTTTATCTTAAAGTTTTCGGAGATAAAGTTGCAGGAGTTCATCCTGAGGTTGATTTTGAAAAAGAACTTAAACTTTGGGACGTACTGCAAAGTGATCTGATTGAAAGCGCAAAAGATATTTCTACCGGTGGAACGGCAATTGCTGCATATAAATGGGCGTGTGTAAGCGATAAAGGGCTTGATTTGAATATCAGCGTGAATTCTCCTAAAGATATATTTGCCGAATCTTTAAGCAGGGCTTTTGTGGAAGTTAAACCCGAAAACGAAGCCGAGTTTGAAAAACTCTGCAGTGATAAGGGCATTTATTTTGAAAAAGCAGGAAAAGTCGGCGGAGATAAAATTAAAATTAATGATGTCGAAGTTTCTCTTGAAAAAGCTAAAGATATATACTTCAATACTTTCCCTAAAATCCTTAAAAACGAAATAATTTAATAAATTCCGGCTTTTTGCTTCTTTTTTGATTTTCGATTATTGAATTTATAGAAGGGATTAAAGATAAATCTTTTCTCCCTGTTCTACTATATGTGCTTTTTTATCGAAGTATGAGTGGATTACGGATTTAAATATAACCTGTTTGTCGTATTCACCGTGTATTAAGAAAATTCTGTCAAGTTTTTCAAATTCATTCATCCATTCAAGAAGCTCTTTTTGATCGGCGTGTGCGGAGAATCCGTTAATTGTGTAAATTTTTGATTTGACTATTATTTCTTCATGATAAATTCTTATGAATTTTGCACCGTCAATAATATCTCTTCCGAGTGTTCCTTTTGCCTGATATCCTACAAACAGCAGTGCGTTTCTCGGATTCCATATTCTGTGTTTCATATGATGAAGAATCCTTCCGCCGTTACACATTCCGCTTCCGGCTATAATTACGGCTCCTCTTTCTATTTTGTTTATGGCTTTACTTTCTTCTACGTCTCTTACTAGTCTTAACTGATCGAATTCAAATGGATGTTTTTTATATTTTTGACATTTTTTGCTTAAAAGCTGGTCCCATTTTTTATATACAGTTGTAACTTTCGTAGCCATAGGCGAATCGAGAAATACTTTTGCGTTTTTAGGAAGTGATTTTTCTTCACTCATTTCTTTGAGTATACACAGTATCTGCTGTGCTCTTTCTATTGCAAAAGTTGGAATTAATACGTTTCCTCCGTTTAAAAGAGTGTTTATAATTACGCTTTTAAATTCTCTGATACTGTCGTCAATGTTTTTATGGTTTCTGTCTCCGTATGTAGATTCAATAAACAAAGCGTCGGCATATGTCGGAGTATGTGGTTTTGGCAGTATTCCGTTGTTTTTATTTCCCAAATCTCCGCTGAAAACTATTCTTTTTTTTATATCAAATTCTTTAAAGTCGATTTCTACGAAACTGCTGCCTAAGATATGTCCGGCGTCTTTAAATGTGGCTTTGATATCTTTTGTGATTTTTATTTTTTTGTCATATTCTATTTTTTGTCTGTTCATTTTTTTGAATATTTCTTTTACTTCATCCTGAGTGAAAAGAGGTTTTCTGACCTCTTTTTCTTTTCCGCGTCTTTGAGCTTTTTTATATTTGGTTTTATATTCTTCCTCTTGGAGTTTTCCGGCGTCCATTAAAACTATTTTTGCTATGTCAAACGTGGCCGGGTGGGCAAAAACTTTTCCTTTAAATCCTCCTTTGTAAAGAAGAGGAATTCTTCCCACATGGTCTAAATGTCCGTGGGTAATTATTAACGCGTCTATTTCTTTGGGATCGAAACCGAAAGGCTCATAGTTTTTATTCTCTTCCAGCCCCTGAAACATACCGCAGTCGATTAAAATTTTACTTTTTCCTGTATCTAATAAATGTGCCGAGCCAGTTACGACTTTAGCGGCACCGAAACTTTGCTCATATGTTTGATTTTCCATTACCAGTCCTTTATAAATTATTTTTTATTTTCCATTTCCGCTATATCTTTTATAATTTTAAGCACGCTGTCCGGATTTAGACTCATGCTTTCTATTCCAATACTTACTAAAAATTCGGCAAACTCAGGATAATCACTTGGAGCCTGTCCGCATAGTCCTGAATATTTTTTATTTCTTTTAGCGCCTTCTACGGCCATTTTAACCATTTTTTTGACGCCTTCGTCTCTTTCTTCATAATCGAACGCCACTATTTGAGAGTCTCTGTCAACTCCCAATGTAAGCTGTGTCAAATCATTTGTACCAATACTTATTCCGTCAAAAACATCTAAAAATTCATCTATCAGTATTACGTTGTTCGGAATTTCGCACATCATGTATGTTTCAACATCTCCAAGGCCGTTTTGAGTTAAAATTTCTTTTACTCTTTTTGCTTCTTCGACTCTTCTGCAAAACGGTATCATTAAAACTATATTTTCAAATCCCATATCAAATATAGCCCGTTTCATTGCTTTACATTCAAGCTCAAATCCGTCTTTGTAATTAGGGTGAGTATATCTGGCGGCTCCTCTGAAACCTATCATAGGATTTTCCTCCACAGGTTCAAAATGTCTACCGCCAAGAAGGTTGGCATATTCGTTTGATTTAAAATCACTCATTCTGACAATGCATTTTTTAGGATAAACTCCGGCTGCAAGGGTTGCAACACCTTCACTCAATGTTTTGATAAAGAAATCTTCGGGTTCACCATTGTAAGGAAATGCAAGTTCGTCTATTAAAGCTCTTTCCGTATCGCTTAAAATTTCAGGATGTTTTATAGCCATCGGGTGAGCTTTGATGTATGTGTTTATAATAAATTCCATTCTAGCCAGTCCTATACCGTCTACCGGAAGTTTGGCAAGAGAAAAAGAAAGTTCAGGGTTTCCTAGGTTCATCATGATTTTTGTTTTAGGACGAGGAAGTTTTGAAATGTCCACTTTTTCTATTTCAAAATCAAGTATTCCTTCATAAACTTTTCCGACTTCCCCTTCTGCACAGCTGACAGTTACTTCCTGATTTTCTTTTAATATCTTAGTGGCGTTTTTTGCACCCACTATTGCCGGTTTGCCAAGCTCACGGCTGACAATCGCCGCATGGCATGTTCTGCCTCCGGTTTCCGTAATGATAGCGCTTGCTATTTTCATTACAGGTTCCCAGTCCGGAGAAGTGGTTGTCGCGACAAGCACGTCACCTTTTTCAAATTTATCGGCTTCAGCCATGCTTTTTAGGATTTTTACTTTGCCGGCTCCTATTTTTTCTCCTACGGCATTACCGGTTAAAATAACGTTTGATCTTTCTTTTAGTTTATATATTTCAAATTCGTTAATACTTTCCTGAGAATGAACCGTTTCAGGTCTTGCCTGAACCATATATAATTTTCCGTCTACTCCGTCTTTTGCCCATTCCATATCCATAGGCGTATAATGACCGTTTACTTCTGTATAGTGTTCTTCTATTTTGATAGCCCAGTCAGCCAGCTGCAGAACTTCTTCATCTGTAATTGCAAACTGCATTTTTTTATCTATAGGGGTTTTAATGTTTTTAGTGAACTGTTCCGCTAGATTAGCGGTTTCTAATTTGTCAGAAAAAACCATTGTTTTTTCTTTATTTCCTCTTTTTCTTTTCAATACAGCTTTATGGCCTTTTTTGAATGTAGGTTTATGTATAAAAAAGCTGTCAGGATCGATAGTTCCCTGAACTACGTTTTCACCAAGTCCCCATGCCGCGTTTATAAATACAACGTCTTTAAATCCGGTTTCGGTATCAATACTGAACATAACACCGCTGCTTCCTAAATCGCTCCTGACCATTTTCATTATTACGGCTGATAAATATACTTTTAAAGGATCGAAATTATGAGTGTATTTGTAACTTATACTTCTGTCGGTAAAGTTGCTAGCTATACACATTTTATATGCCCACAGCAGGTTGTCGTCACCTTTGATATTTAAGTACGTTTCATTCTGTCCCGCAAAAGAAGCTGTGGGAGAATCTTCAGCCGTTGCAGAACTTCTGACAGCCAAACTTACGTCATCTCCGTATTCTTCTTTAAGTTTTGCATAACTGCTTAGAATTTCTTTTTTTAAATCTTCAGGCACTTCGCCTTTCATTATAAGGCCTCTTGCTGCTTTTCCTACAGCTTTTAATTCGTCTATGTCGTCAGGATTGAAATTTTCAAACAGTTTGGCAATAGGCTCCCATAAATTATTCACATCAAGATAATGCCTATATGCGGTTGCAGTTACTGCAAAGCCGTTTGGGACGTTTACGCCTAAAGGTGTCAAATGATTATACATCTCTCCAAGACTGGCGTTTTTGCCGCCGACTTCATTTGTGTCTTTTATACCTATTTCTTTAAACCATTTGATAAACGCGCTCATAATTTCTCCTTTTTGTTTTTAATTTGGATTGTTTTTGAATCTTTTAATCATTTCTTTAAAAAATATCTGCTGTGCAAGTTTGCCGAACCCTTCCGTTAAAGTAGGATGGGGATGAATTGTGTTTAACAGGTCTGTTGGCGACATTTTCTTAGATACTATTAATGACGCTTCTCCTATCAGGCTTTCGGCGTCTTCGCTTAAAATCTGAATACCTATAATCTGGTTATTATTCATTACAAACTTGATAAATCCGAAAGGTTTTTTGTCTATTTGAGCTTTGGCGTCTATTTTATAATCGTATTTTTCTACGGTGATGTCTATGTTTCTTTTTTCCGCTTCTTTTTCGTCAATTCCGACTGATGCGATTTGAGGGCTTGTAAACAGAACCCAGGAATTGTTGTCGTAATTCACCTCTCTTTTATTCGGGGCGAACATATTGTGAACGGCCACTCCTGCTTCATATGTCGCCGTATGGGCGAATTTAGGAGTATTTATACAGTCTCCGCAGGCGTAGATGTTTTCATTGCTAGATTTAAGGGTAGAATCTACTCTTACTCCGTGTCTGTCATATTCAACGGAAGCTTTTTCAAGGTTAAGACCTTCAAGATTTGCAATTCTTCCTGTGGCAAGAAGAACTTTTTTGGATTCTAAAACTGAAGTGTTGTAATATATTTTGAATTTGCCGTTTTCATAATCTATCTTTTCCAGATTTACGTTCAGTTTTATATCAACACCGTTTTTTATCATTTTATTTTGAACGAACAAGGCCGCTTCTTTATCGAGTCTTTTAAGTATTCTTTCTCCTCTTTCAAGGATAGTGCATTTTACACCGAGTTTATTAAACATTCCTGCAAGTTCGCAGCTTATGGCTCCGGCTCCTATAAAAACGATTTCTTTAGGAAGCTCTTTTTCAAAAAAAACATCCCTGTTTGTCCAG
>Ga0256843_1002507_pt1 | contig 13331 bp, 14 predicted proteins | sample AlvinellametaG_FD_191572 | JGI IMG/M metagenome (GOLD analysis project Ga0256843, IMG submission 191572) | Pompeii worm associated microbial communities from hydrothermal vent at the East Pacific Rise, Pacific Ocean - Alvinella | ecosystem: Host-associated > Annelida > Integument > Unclassified ... | reverse complement strand
GAGAGTTGTCTGGTTCAATTATGCAAGTTGAAAAATATATTTATAATCTTAATAGGTGGGGAGAAAGAGGAGAAGAGAAGTTAACACAAAGATATAGAGAAAAATTACCAAAAGATTTTAGAATAAAAATAACTAATCCTAGTGGAATTATTATAATGGGGAGAGAAATAAAGTTTAATTCTGGACAAAAAAATGATTTTGAAATAATAAAAAGAAAGTATAAAAATATTATTGACATAATTACATATGATGAAATAATTAAAAGATTAGAAAATATTATAGAATCATATGAAGTTAAATTATGAACATCATCTCCATATTTTCAGGAGCAGGAGGTTTAGACCTTGGTTTTAAAAAGGCTGGATTTCGAACTATATGGGCAAATGAGTATGATAAAGATATTTGGGAAACTTATCAAAAAAATTTTCCAAATACTATTTTAGACAAAAGAAGTATAGTAGATATAAACTCAAATGAAATACCAAATGCAATAGGCTTAATTGGAGGCCCTCCGTGTCAGAGTTGGAGTGAAGCAGGAAAATTAAAAGGAATTAGTGATAAGAGAGGACAACTCTTTTTTGAGTTTATAAGAGTTTTAAGAGATAAAAAACCTCTCTTTTTTTTAGCAGAGAATGTTTCTGGAATGTTGGCTAATCGCCATAGTGAGGCTTTAGAGAATATAAAAAGATTATTTATTGAGAGTGGATATAATCTATCTTTTAAACTATTAAATGCACACGACTTTGAAGTACCTCAAGATAGAAAAAGAGTTTTTTTTATAGGATATAGAGATGATTTAGGATTAAAATTTGAATTTCCAAAAGAGCTTAGTAAAAAACTATATCTAAAAGATGCTATTTGGGATATAAAAGAGAGTGCAATTCCAGCTAAAGAAAAAAATTATACCAATGGAGATAGCTGTATAATAGCTAATCATGAGTACGCAATAGGTGGATTTTCATCTATGTTTATGTCGCGAAATCGTGTGAGAAGTTGGGATGAACCATCATTTACTATCCAAGCAGGAGGAAGACATGCACCACTTCACCCACAAGCTCCAAAAATGGAAAAGATAGCCAAAGACAAGATGAGGTTTATAGAGGGTAAAGAAGATTTATATAGAAGATTAAGTGTAAGGGAGTGTGCAAGAGTTCAAACTTTTCCTGATACTCATAAATTTTACTATAAAAATCTAATGGCAGGTTACAAAATGGTAGGAAATGCTGTACCTGTAAATTTAGCTTACTATTTGGCTAAGAAGATTTTTGAGGATATAAATTATATATCACCTCCTTAGGCAAACTCTCAACATAAATAGATTGTGAAGGGAATGCAAAGGATGAACCATTTTTTTCTACTATCTTCATGATTTTTATATTTACATCTTCTTTGATATTCATATATTTTCTCCAGCTTGAAGTATTGGCGAAGGTGTAAATTAAAATATCTAATGAGCTATCATTGAAAGTTGTAAAATTGACAAGCATTGTACTCTCTTGGGATATTCCTTCGTGATTTCTTAGCATTTCTCTTATATCAGATATTATATTTTCTATCTGTTCACTTGAGGTATCATAGGTGAGTCCTATATTCATTTTGATTCTTCTAATCTGTCGGCGAGAAAAGTTTTCTATATGAGTATTGGCTATTACTTGATTTGGTAGGGTAATGAGAGATTTTTTAAATGTTCTAATCTTTGTAGTTCTCATACCAATATCCTCTACCACTCCCTCAACTCCATCAATTCTTATCCACTCTCCAATACGAATAGATTTATCTAAAAGTAGAGCAATAGAGCCAAAAAGATTTGCAGCTGTATCTTTGGCAGCCAAGGCAAGTGCTAAACCTCCAATTCCTAGTCCAGCAAGAAGTCCAGCTACATTTATACCCCAAAGTTGGAGAATAGCCCCAAGCCCTAGTGCTAGAATAACACCTCTAATAAAAGTTAGAATAAACTTACCCATTTCATGGGATAGCTCTGGATTGAATTTTCCTGTAAATTTATAGACTACTTCTCTAAGTGCATGAGTTAGCTCATAAATAACCCAAAATATATCATAGATAATCATAGAGTTTATGATTTTTTTTATCCAATCATTTTCTATAAAAAGAAGAGAGAAAAATAGACTAAATCCTATAATTACAAAACTAAATGAGATTGGCCCTTTTAGAGCTGAAAGGACTCTATCATCATAAAAGGTTTCGGTTTTTTTGGTTAATGGATGTAAAATCGTAATAACCAGCTTTGTAAACATTTTTCTTAGATACAAAAAGAAAATTAGTGAGAGAATAGATGCCAAAATATTAGCAATTGGTACACCAAAAAATGTATAACTTAAAAATACTCCATATTCACTATTATAGAGATAGCTGAGTATAGTTTGGACTTTTGTATCCAAATCAACATCAATTTGTTTTATTAATTGTTCTGCTTGTGTTATATTTGTATCATTATTTTCACTCATTATTAATCTTTTATTGTAATTTTTATTAAATGTTATTTTATCAAAAGAATTTGGTTATAATGCTTCTCTATATATAAAATAAAGGGTTATAGATGAAAAAAATATTACTACTATTGGTATCTCTTTTCTTTGTTACAAATATGTTGATAGCTGAGACTATAACTGTTGATTACAAAGTTGAGTTTGGGATTATGGGGGAGATTGGAGTTGCTCATGCAAAGCTTACAAGAGATGACAAAGATTATGTAATAGATATAGAGCTAGACTCAACAGGAATAGCAAAAACCCTATCTGGAAACAGAAAAGAGAGACATATATCAAAAGGGCATATAGAAAATGGAGTTATGGTAAGTGATTTGTATCAGATTATCAAATCTCATGGAAACAAATTGAGCAATAGAGTATATACTATTGACCATAAAAATAAAAAAGTAACTAGAGAAGATAAAAAGTATAAAAATGGAAAACTCTATAAAGAGAGAAAAAAAGAGTTGGATTACTACTCTAGAGATGACCTATTGACACTATATTTTAATCTTGATAAATATATAAAAGATAAAACTCTCTCAAAAGATTATGTTTTTAGTGCAGTAGGGGCAGAGATTCAAAAAGGGTATGTAGAGATTCATATTCCAAATGCTAAAGAGCTATCTAAATACAAAAAACTATTAGGTTCAAATGGTGCATGGTATGCAAGAGCTATTATAAACCAAAAAATCTTTTCTAGTGACAAAGGAGAGCTATTTTTGAGCATAGGAGAGGATGGAATTACTAAAAAGGCTATATTAAAAGATTTAATTTTCTTTGGAGATGTTAGAGCAATTAGACTATAATTCCACTTAAAAAGGAATTATTTGAAAAAAAATATATCAAACATAGATAGAGGAATTCTATTTATGATATTGGCATCTCTATCCTTTGCTTTTATGGGTGGTTTTGCCAAAGTTATTAGCGAAATTTTACCAGGGGTTGAAGTTACATTTTTTAGAAATGTATTTGGTGTTGCTCTGGTAGGTTTTGCTATATATAAATCACCTCTAAATCAGAAAGGTGGAAAGCCTCTCTTACTTCTATTTCGTGGTGTTATGGGTTTTTTGGCACTATTGGCATATTTTTATATTATTGCTTATATTCCTCTTGGTGAAGCTGTTACTTATAATAAAACTTCGCCTATATTTGTAGCTATTTTTGCTTATCTATTTTTGGGAGAAAAGCTTAGTAAATGGGCTATTTTTGCCATAATCTTGGGATTTTTAGGAATTGTTTTTATCGCTCAACCCCAAGGAGGTTCATTTGATAAGTATGATGTTTTGGGGATTTTTTCTGGAGTTGGGGCTGCTTTGGCTTATACTTCTATTAGAGAACTTAGAGAGTATTATGATACTAGAGCTATTGTTATGAGTTTTATGGGAGTTGGAACTATTGCACCATTAATATTGATGCTTGTTACTCCATATATAGATGCTCCAAAAGAGCTTGATTTTATGTTTAGTGAGTTTATTATGCCTCAGGGGATAGAGTGGTTTTATCTGACTATGATGGGACTCTCTGCTACATTTTCTCAAATTATGATGACAAAAGCATATGAACATACAAAAGCTGGAATTGTAGGGACTATTAGTTATGCTCAAATTGTTTTTTCTATAATAATAGGAGTTGCCCTAGGAGATAGATTTCCTGATGTTTTGACTATTATTGGAATAGTATTGGTTATTAGTTCTGGATTAATTGTTGCTCTTTCCAAAAAGTAACAATTTTTAAAAAAAAATATAAATTTAAAATTTTAATATCCAAAGTTATCTTTTTTAGTTATAATAATTTGAAATTTTGACTAAAAAAAGGAGATTATATGTCATTACCCGATATTACTATTCCATTCAATTTGCCAGTAGATATACCATTTGGTTATCACCCAGCTATTGTACATTTTGTTGTGGCGATACCTGTTATTGTACTTTTATTGGAGTTGATTAATGTAGTAGCTAGAAAGAGAGCATTATCTGTATTTTCACTATTTTTGATGTTGCTTTTAGGTGTGGCTATGGTATCAGCATATTATACTGGAATAACAGATGGAAAAGAGGCATCAGCTCTACTTTCACCTGAAGGAAAAAGTGCATTAAAAGAGCATAAACTTATAGGTACATATCTTGTTTATATATCTGGTGCTATGATTTTACTAAAGTTATTGTTTATGATGTTCTCTAATGTTATAGCCAAGCTTTTCTATATCTTTATATTGATTGGTTTTATTGCTTTGGTATTGGTTCAAGGAGAAGAAGGTGGAGAGTTAGTTTATAAATATGGAGCTAATAATGAAGCACTAGCAAATATACTTAAAGCAAAAAAGAGTGAAGTAAAAGCTCCAGCACCAAAAAAAGAAGTAGAACAACCAAAAGAGAGTGAAGCTACTACTAGTACTACTGATAAAAAAGCAGATATGACAGCAGAAGAGCCAAAAGAGGAAGCTACTGAAGAGACAAAGAAAGAAGAGTCCAAAGAAGAGACTACTACTCAAGAAGTAAAAGAAGAAGATACTAAACAAGACATAGATACAAAAGAAGAGGCAAAAACAGAAGATGAACAAACCTCAGCTTCTACTACACAAGAAGAGCCTAAAAAAGAAGAAACAAACGAAGTTAGTTTAGAAATACCAGAAAATACTACTCCTCAAAAATAAATCACATTTTACTAAAAAATGCAACTTTTGTTGCATTTTCTCCCTCTTTTTATATGATATGATTTCATCCGAATTGAAATAAATCAAAACAAAAAAAGGAATTTATATGAAAAAAACAATATTATCAACATTAGTTTCATCATTGATTTTAACAAATATTGTAATGGCTAAAGGTAATGATGCCCTAACAAGTAAAGAGGTTGCACTTCATGCTACACAAGTTGCAACAAGCAAAGCTCAAAACAATAAAGTAAAACTAGTACAAGAAGCTATAAACTCTCTAAAATTATCAGCAAAAGCTTTAGATGATTTAAATAGAAATAAGCCAGAAGAAGCAAAAAAAGATATAGAGTTAGCTTTAGGTAAATTAGAGTCTATTCTTTCAGTAGAACACACACCAAAACTACTTCCAATTGAAAATAGAATTACAGTTAAGAATTTTGCAGGAACAGCAAAAGATGTAGAAGTTGCATTAGATAAAGTAAAAGCTTTATTAAATGATGGGAAAGTACAAGATGCAAGAATTTTACTCTCTACTCTTCAAAGTGAGATAGATTTGACTGTTGTTAGTTTGCCTTTAGTATCTTATCCAGATGCTCTTAAATTGGCTTCTAAATATATTATAGAGGGAAAAACAGCTGAAGCAAAAAAAGTTTTAGCATTAGCATTAAGCACATTTACAGAAGTAACTCAAGTTATTCCAATTCCTATTGTAAACAGTATAGAGTTAATTGCAACTGCATCAAAAATAGCAAAAACAAACAAGGAACAAGCATTAAAACATTTAGAGTATGCAAGTGCTGAGTTAGATAAAGCTGAAAAACTTGGATATGTAAGTAAAAGTGCTGTAACTTATAAACAACTACATGAGCTTATTAATAGAATTGAAAAAGAGGTAAAAGGCCCAAATAAAGCAGAAAAATTATTTGAAGAATTAGCAAGTAAACTAAAAGAATTCAAAGATAAAATATTATCATCAGATGACAAAAGTGAAAAAAAATAAAAACTGACTGACACTCTTCCTATTTAATTACTTGATTTCCCCACCTTTTGGTGGTGGGAATTTAAATATTATTAATTCTAATGTGTATCATCTATCATTTGTCGTATCATAGTTTTTGCAAAGTATGTAAATTTCTCAAATAGTTCACTTTGATATTTGTCCTTGTGATAAATCATAAAGAAATTTCTTTTACATTCAAAATCTTTTACAGGTACTCTGATTAATCTGTTATTTATAATATCCTTTTGAACTGCTATTTTTGAAATACATGTTAGGCATCTATGATTCATTAGTAGAGATTTGATAGACTCTGTATGTCCAAGCTCTAAAAATATATTAATAGCATCAACTTTGTCTTTGATATAGTCTAAAAATACATCCCTTGTTCCTGAACCCTTTTCTCTAAGCACCCATTTTCTGTCTTTTATCTCTTCTATGGTAACCTCTCTATTGAGCGATATATCAGTAGTTACTACTACTAATTCGTCTATACCTATTACCTCTTTTATTATTTCTGGGTCACTTATGATACCTTCTATAAATCCAACATCAATCTCACCACTCTTAATAAGTTGTGCTATCTGTTGAGTATTTCCCTCTTTTAGTCCGATTTTTACATCAGGATAATTATTCATATAGCTACATATAATAGGAGGCATTAGATAATCAACTATTGTTGTACTAGCTCCTACCCTAACCATACCTTTGTTTACTGTGTTTTTAAACTCATACTCTATATCATTTAATCTTTTTATAATTGGTGCTATCTCTTTCTCAAAAGAACGCCCCATCTCATTGAGTATTAGTTTTTTGTTTATTCTATCAAAGAGAGGATTTCCAAGGATATTTTCTAACTCTTTGATTGACATTGATATTGCAGATTGACTAAGTCCCATAGCTTTTGCGACATTAGTCAAGTGTCCCTCTCTTGCAACATTTAAAAATATTTCCATTTGGCGAAGTGTTAATTTCATGTTTTTTCTATCCCAATTAGTTTTTAATGGCGTATTATATCAAAATAATAATATTTTTTTAGAATATTCATCAAAAAAATTGTTGATTCTCTATCCAGACTAAACAAGCTCAACACCTTTTTCTCCTGATACTATTTCTCCAATAATATATCCATTTGTATTTTCACAAACACTATCAGCATCATTTTTATCTACTATAAAAATCATACCAACACCCATATTAAAGGTTCTAAACATCTCTTCTTTTGATACATATTGTGACATAAATTCAAAAATAGGTAATACTCTAATCTTATCTTGTTGAATTTTTGCTTTCATATTGTCAGGTAATACTCTAGGTAAATTCTCTACAATTCCACCACCAGTTATATGAGCTAGAGCTTTGATTTTATCTCTATTTTCTTTGAACTCTTTGACATAAATTTTTGTAGGAGTCAAAAGTACATCTATAAGCTTTTCTCCATTAAAATCATCATTAAAATTCATATCTAGTTTCTCAAAAAAAAGTTTTCTTACTAGAGAATAACCGTTTGAGTGAATTCCTGAACTTGGGAGTGCTATAATAACTTGTCCCTCTTTTACATTAGATAGAGTATCTATTTGACTTTTTTCAGCTATTCCCACAGCAAATCCAGCCAAATCAAAATCATCTCCACTATACATTCCTGGCATTTCGGCAGTCTCTCCACCAATCAATGCACACTGGGCTTCTCTACACCCTTTTGCAATACCAGATACTACATCTTTGGCATCTTGAGGTACCAAATGGGAAGTAGCATAATAATCCAAAAAGAACATAGGTGTACCAAAATTACAAATAAGGTCATTTACACACATAGCAACCAAGTCTATACCAACACTATCAAGTTTTTTGCTCTCTATTGCTAGTTTTAGCTTTGTACCAACTCCATCAGTAGCAGAGAGTAGTACAGGTTCTTTGTATCCACTAGGTAGTGCATAAGCACCAGCAAAAGAGCCAATACCACCAATTACATTTTTATCAAAAGTTGACTTTACATCATTTTTTATAGCCTCTACAAACTTATTTCCAGCATCAATATCGACACCAGCATCTTTATAAGAAATATTTGACATTATTTTTTATCCTCTTTTTCATAACATGATGGAAAAGCACCACTTAATATTTTTGTAATATAACAAAAGCCAGTAAATGCAGATGAAATTAATATAATTATTATTCCTATATGCAATAAAAATGCAGCTTTAATAGAGCCAGATGCAGCAAGCATCATTACAATACCAAGTGCTAAAGCTAAAATTATTTTTTGTAATTTTTCAACACACATTTTGCTCTCCAAAATTTTTTTGTAATTATATCTAATCTAATTAATTGGAGGATTAAAACTTAATATAATCTCTAGACTGGAAAATATAAAAAAAATTATAAAAAAATAAATAATTATTTTTATTATTTGATTTTTTTTTAAATCAGGATAAGTGAGTTTTTAATAAAAATATATTTTTATTAGCAAAAAAACAAATAATTTATTAATTTTTTGTATAAAGTTCATATTCTCTCATAAGATTTTCATATGGAATATTTAAATATGCATTTAAATTTCTAATCATTTTTAAAGTTAATTTTCTTTTTTTGTTAATAACTTCTGATACCCTAGATTTATTACCAAATATTTCGATTAAATCATTTTGAATTAATCCTTCTTGTTCCATTCTAAATTTTATAGCTTCTATTGGGTCAGGAGTATCTATACTATAATGAGAAGATTCATAATTTTCGATAAGTAAACTTAGCACTTCTAATTTATCAAATTCATCACTCTCTGGAGTTGCCTCCATAAGTGATTCTATTTCTTTTAATGCTAGTTCATAATCTTTCTCTGTTCTTATTGGTTTAATTTTCATTTCTACCCCTTCTGTCATTATAAATCCTTTATATTGATTTTATCATATTGTTTATGTGTTCCAATAAACTTGATAAAAACAATTTTTGCGTAATAATTGATTTTTACTATCAACCTATATTTATTACCACAGATATTAAAAATAATTTTATTGTCTCCAATAATACTTGCATTTCTATATTTATCCTTTATCTCGTTTGGATTGGAATAGCTTGATTTGAGCATCTCCTGATGCCAAGCTTCAAGTGCTGATTTGCTGTCTCTATATAGAGGCTTTTCAAAAAACTCTCTAAGTCTTTTTTTTGCTATGATTCTCACAATTTTATCCTGATTTTAAAATCATATCAATTATAGCATAGTTACCATAATGGTAACTTTAGTTTATCTAAAATTATATTTGATAGAATTAAAAATTAATATGATACAATAAATAAAAATTAGGATTAGAGTTTATGAAATTTGTAGGGGCTCATGTAAGTTCGAGTGGAGGGGTAGATAATGCTCCTTTGAATGCAATAAAAATTGGTGCAAAAGCTTTTGCTATGTTTACAAAAAATCAGAGACAATGGATAGCTAAGCCTCTTGAGGCTAAAACAATAGATAATTTTAAAAAAAATCTAGAAAAGTCGGGAATATTACCAAAACATGTTTTGCCTCATGATAGTTATTTGATAAATTTGGGTAATCCCGATAATGAAAAGTTGGAAAAATCGAGAGAGGCTTTTATTGATGAGATAAATAGATGTGACCAGTTAGGACTTGAGATGCTCAATTTTCACCCAGGTAGTCATCTAGTAAAAATTAGCAAAAGAGATAAAGAGTATCACCAAAAGCTTATAAAAGCAGAGCTTGAGTGTTTGGATTTGATAGCCGACTCTTTAAATATTGCCATAGAAGCTACAAAAGAGTCAAAAGTTAGATTAGTTATAGAAAATACAGCAGGGCAGGGAACAAACTTGGGATACAAGTTTGAACATTTAGCTCATATAATAGACAAAGTAGAAGATAAAAGTAGGATAGGGGTTTGTCTTGATACTTGTCATACTTTTACTGCTGGATATGACCTCAGAACAAAGGAAGCATATGAAGAGACTATGAATGAATTTGATAAAGTGGTAGGGTTTGGGTATTTGTGTGGTATGCACTTAAACGATTCTAAACCGAAATTGGGTAGTCGTGTAGATAGACATCACTCTTTGGGGGAAGGAGAGATAGGATGGGATGCTTTTAATTTTATTATGAATGATAAGAGGTTAGATGATATTCCACTAATTTTAGAGACTATAAATCCAGATATTTGGGCAGAAGAGATAAGGGCTTTGTATAATTTTGTACACTAAAGGAGAATGTATGAAAAAAGTAACAAAAGAGTTTAGAATAGCTTTGTTTATAGTTTTGGTTTTTGCTGGTTGTGGTTCAGATTTGGGTAGTCCAGATACCCAAGAGGTAAAAGGTGGAGAGCTTGTTGTAGATTTTTCTGCTTTGGAGATGAAAGAGACTCTACTCTCCAAAGGTTTAATAGATGAAAATCAGACAGTTTTTGGATATAAAGCTTATAAAATTCCATATACTACAACAGATGAAAAAAATAATAGTGTAGAGGTATCGGGACTTCTTGTAATACCAAAAGATGTACCTCCAGCTATGGAGAGTTTGGGTTTTTCTATGGTTAGTGATGACCATGGGACAATTTTTGCAAATAGTGAAGCTCCAACTGTAATAGCTACCAATACTAATCTTCCTGATGGCTCTTCTGTGATTTTGACTTCTTTGGGAGGATTTGCAACACTACAACCTGATTATATTGGGTTTGGGGACTCTTATCAACAACACTATCACCCTTTTATACTCAAAAATTCTTCAGCTAGTACTACTATTGATTTTATAAAAGCTGTAAAAGTATTTGCACAAGAGAATAATATTCCTCTAAATAATCAACTCTTTCTTACAGGATATAGCGAGGGAGGTTATGTATCTTTGGCATCTTTGGAAAAAATAGAAGAGACAAAAGAGTTAAATGTAACAATGGCTATTCCAATGGCTGGTCCATATGATGTAAATAGAACAGCTTTTGGAGTTTTATCTGCTCCAAAATTATCAGTTCCCTCTTTTATGGCAGATTTTGGATATGCTTACGCTAAAGCTTATGACAAAGAACTCTCATCTATTATTAATGAACCATATGCTTCAAAGTTGCCAACTCTATTTGATGGTTCAATTACTAGAGAGTTAATAGACCCAGAATTGAGCTATGATACTACTGGAGAGACGGGATTATTTAATCCAGTATTTGTTAATAGCTTTTTTACAGATAGTGACTATTGGTTTAGAAAGGTGGTTGTTGAAAATTCTGTTCATTCTTGGGCTCCACAAACTCCAGTTAGATTGCTTCACTGTCAGGGAGACAATGTAATTCCTTATGCTATATCCCAAGTTACAGAGGCTACTATGAATGCTATGGGGGCTAGAGATGTTGAATTGATTCCTGTTGAGCCTACTTTGGGATTAGATTATAATGTGAGTCATGAAGCTTGTGGTAGTTTGGCTTATGGTATAGCTACTAAAATATTTTCTGATGTTAGAAAAGCTACTATTGGTTATTAGGAGTAAAAAATGAAAAAAATATTAATAAGTATAATAGCTATTAATTCACTTATGGTAGCAGGGGCTTATAAAATCCCTGAACAGTCTCTCAACTCTATGGCACTAGGGGCAGCATATGTAGCTCATACTGAGGGTGCAGATACTGCCTATTTTAACCCAGCTAATATGGTTTTTTTGGACTTTGATAATGGTTATAATATGGTTGAGTTTGGATTGACTTTAGCTCATTTACCAGAATATAAGTTTAGAGGTTATCAAGCATTTGGGGAAGATGAGGTTTATAGTGCCGATGGGGAATCTAAAGTAGAAAATATTACTATACCTTATTTTCATCTTGTTAGTTCTTTTAGTGAAGATATTAGTGTTGGGTGGAGTGTTGTTGTACCAGCTGGACTTAGTAAGAGATGGGATAGTGGTTATCAAAAACTATTTGCCCAAGAGTTTACTCTAAAAGTGATAGAATCAAATCCTGTTGTAGCTTATAAAGTGAGTGATAATTTTTCTATAGCTGGTGGTTTGAGATTTATTTGTTCTAGTGGTAAAGTTTATAGTGATGGTACTCAAGTAGGAAAACCTATAAAAAGAGAGATGGAGGGAGATGATTCAGGGTATGGATACAATCTTGCTACTTCATATCGACCAACAAAAGATATAAATTTGGCTTTGACATATCGTTCTAATGTTGATTTAAGAGAGTATGGAGTCTCAAACTTATATATAGGTGATTTGGGAAAACAATATACTGCAGAAGTAAAAATACCTCTACCTGCTTCACTCAATTTTGCTGTTAGTAAGACATGGATGGATAGATTTACATTAGAGTTTGACTATGAGAGAACCTATTGGTCTAAATATAAAAGTTTAGATTTTAACTATTATTCTCCTATTCAGCCAACTCTTGTAGAGTATTTTGATGACCCTATACCAAAAAACTGGAAAGATACAAATACTTTTAGAATAGGGGCTACCTTTAAAACAGATAATATTACCTATATGTTGGGATATGCCATAGATGAAACTCCTATACCAAAAGAGTATCTAAGTTATGAGTTACCTGATAGTGATGGACAGATTTTCTCTATGGGAGTCAAAGTAAAAGCAACAGAAAAATTATCATGGGGAATTGCATATTTACATGACAAAAAAGATACTATTACCCTAAAAGAGGGAGAAAATGTTAATGGGATAATAGGAAAGTTTAGTGGAGGTGGTGCAGATTTATTGACAACAAGTGTAAGTTACCAATTTTAATAAGATAAATTATATTTATACTTTAAATAAATTACACTTTTTTAACACAATTATTTAGCTATAATTCATCTCAAGAGAACTTTTAATTTTATAACTTATTCTCCCCTTCTATTTATCTAAAATTAAAAGTTATCTCTTTTGTGAATATTTAGGTATAATCAGTATATTTTTTTAGGATTTAGAAGTGAAATACCTTATCGACTTTATACAAGCTACCAAAGTAGAAAAAACCTTGATTTATCCAGACCTAAAGTGTTCTCCTCAAGAGGCAAAAATATTACAATATATTTGTAGGAATTTTGTAAAAGGTTTAGAAGAGACTTCTGTTTTGGATATATTACAAGAGGTTTTTGAATCTGATGGTTATGAGTATCTCAACAACTTACATGTTATTAAACATCTTATGGATTTGGGATGTATTGTTCAAATAAGCTTTGGACAAATAAAAATGCAAGAGATTTCAAAACTAGA
>Ga0256843_1002506_pt1 | contig 13332 bp, 8 predicted proteins | sample AlvinellametaG_FD_191572 | JGI IMG/M metagenome (GOLD analysis project Ga0256843, IMG submission 191572) | Pompeii worm associated microbial communities from hydrothermal vent at the East Pacific Rise, Pacific Ocean - Alvinella | ecosystem: Host-associated > Annelida > Integument > Unclassified ... | reverse complement strand
AAACAGAGAGTATCTTCTCCAAAAATTTGAAGCATTAAATGCAAGACTTACCAACTCAATACATACAATTTTTGATCTTAGAAAATCTATAGAAAAAGACTTGATACTTACAAATAAGCAACAAGAAGAGATACATGATACATTTTTTTTAATTTCAGAAATTTTAATGGATATGCCTTACGAAAAAGATCAGTTTGAGAGTTTGCTTTCCGAGCTGAAAGATTCTCAGAAAAACAATAAGCTTTTTCGTTATCTCTATGTACATATGCAGCATTTTATAAAAAATATTGATGAAATGAAGATTTTATTGCAAAAAAATGACAAAATAGACCTTACGCATGAAATTCAACATCTTATTAATGAACTGAGTGATTATTACAATCATATACGTAATGAACAGAAAATGATTGCTTTGGGATTCTTTTTTCTGGCTTTTATGATTCTCATACTGCTGATGCTTAATTATCGAAAAGAGAGAAAAAAGCAGAGAGAACTGCTTGCGTTCAAATATGCTATTGAGAACAGTGATAATGCGATTGTGATTACAGATGCAGACCGTCGTATTGAATTTGTAAATGAAGCTTTTGAACTGCATACGGGTTACAGTAAAGAAGAAGTATATGGAAAAAACCCCAATATTATCAAATCTGATCTTGTACCAGAGGAAGTTTATAGTGATTTGAATGAAACCCTTGATCGTGGTGAAAAGTGGCAGGGAGAACTTATTAACAGAAGAAAAGACGGGTCTCTTTTGTATGAAAGAGCTTCTATCGTACCGATATTTATGGATGGTGAACGGGTACAGTACCTGGCAATCAAACTGGATATTACCGAATATATAGAACAGCAGAAAATTCTGCAACAGTCCGCTACGGTATATGATACGATCGGTGACGGTATTCTTATTGCAAACAGCGCTCAAAAAATTGTCTCAGTAAACAGAGCATTTACTGAAATATTTGGTTACAGCAAAGAAGAGCTTCTTGGAAAAGAGCCAATGGTAATTATGGATATGAAAGAGGATCCTGTTTTTTACAAAAAAATGTGGCATACGCTTCTAAAAGAAGGCAGATGGTCCGGAAGAGTATCAAACAAAACAAAAGAGGGAAATACTCTTCCTATATGGTTAACTATTGCCATTGTTCAAAATGAGAAAGATGAAATTCAGAATTTTATAGCCATTTATACAAATCTTACAGAGATTATAGAGATGGAGGAAAAAGCAAACTTCCTTGCCTATCATGACAGTTTGACCAAGCTTCCCAATCGTACACAGTTTGAACGGGAGATTGTTGATATTCTGGAGTTGGCAAAACTGGAAAATGAGAAGGTAGCTGTATTTTTTATTGATTTGGACAGGTTTAAAGTCATCAATGATACCCTGGGACACCATATTGGAGATGAAATGCTGATACATCTTGCCAAGCGTATTAAAAAATTGAGGAATGAAAGTACGCTTTTTGCACGTATTGGCGGAGATGAATTTGTGGTTGTTATGAATCTGAAAGAAGGAAGAAATGAAGTAGAAAGGATGGCAGAAAAGATCCTTTCTCTTATTCGTGAACCCATAAGTATCCATGACTATCATTTGAATACTACTGCCAGTATTGGAATTGCTATTTATCCTGATGACGGAATAGATAGAAACGAGATTGTCAAACATGCTGATTCTGCAATGTATTATGCCAAAGAGAAAGGGAAAGACAATTATCAATTTTATACGCGTCAGCTCTCTTTGGATGTAGAAGCAAGACTGGATTTGGAGCAGGAGTTATTGCATGCTTTACAGAAAAAAGAACTGATACTCTATTATCAACCGCAATATGAACTCAAAAGTAGAAAAATAGTAGGGGCAGAAGCGCTGCTTAGGTGGAAAAATGCAAATTTGGGCTTCGTTTCGCCAGATAAGTTTATTGCTATCGCGGAAGAGACAGGTATTATTGTTGATATAGGGTACTTTGTATTTGAGGAGGCATGTAAGGAGTATGTAAGGTGGAGAGATATGGGGATTGATCTTGACAGTATCTCCATTAATATTTCCTCGATTCAGTTTAGAGAAGAAAATATTTTTGAGCGTTTTGAAGAGATTATTTTACAAACAGGAATTCCTGCACATAAAATAGAAATAGAAATTACTGAACATTTTATTATGGAATATTCGACAACGAATCTTACGATTTTGGAAGATTTGAGAAATATCGGATGTAAAATTTCTATAGATGATTTTGGTACAGGGTATTCTTCTATGAGTTATATTAAAAGTTTATCACTCGATACGATCAAAATTGATAAATCATTTATTACTGACCTACCACATGATTCCCATGATGTAGAAGTCTCCAAGGCTATTATAGCTCTTTCAAAAAGTTTAGGTTACCAGGTGATTGCAGAGGGAATAGAGACTGCCGAACAAGAAAAGTTTTTAAAAGAACAAGGTTGTGATATAGGACAGGGATTTTATTTTGGAAAACCGATGCCTCCAAAAGAGTTTATTGCTTTCGTGCAGGCAAAATAGTATAATATAAAAAAAGGAAATAAAAAATGATAAAAAAAACAATACTTTTTCTCTTGGGGATAAGCCTTTTGCCTATGGGATTACAGGCAGAAGTCCCAAAGGGAGAAAAGGTACTCAAAAAAGAAGCTTATCATACCGTATGGCAGAGAATATACGGTGGTAAAGAAGATGACATTGCATATGGTATTGTTGCACTTGAGAATGGAGACAGTGCTATTGTAGGAACCTGTAAATCATATGGTGCAAAGCGTACGGATATTTGTCTTGTCAGAATGACGGCCGAGGGTGATATGAAGTGGCGGCTCTGGCTGGGTGGAGCCAAAAAAGATGAAGGTAAAGCCATTGCCAGGGCAGCTGACGGTTCAATTCTTGTGTTGGGACGCTCCAAATCTTTTGGCAATAGATATGACTATGACCTGTATGTTGCAAAAGTATCTCTGGAGGGTAAAAAAATCTGGGAAAAAAGTCTGGGTGGAGAGCGTGACGAGTATGCAGGAGGAATTGCCGGTACGGATGACGGAGGGGTTCTTCTGGTAGGAGCGAGCGAATCATACGGTGAGGGAGATAAAGATATCTATATTGCTAAACTGACCAAAGACGGCAAACTTGTTTCCGCCCATACGGTCGGAGGGAAAAAAGAAGATGTTGCTACTGCATTGACACGTACCCGTGACGGTAAAATGGTTTTGGTCGGTTACAGGGAGGCAGAACGTGCGGGAGACAGCGATTTTCTTATTATGCAGATGGATCAAAACGGTAAACAGCGCTGGGTGAAGACTTTTGGCGGAAAATATGAAGATATGCTTAACGGTGTGACCGCGACCATAGACAATGGTATTGTTGCAATCGGGAGTACCCGCTCATACGGCAGTTCGCAGAGTGATCTGACGGTTATGAAAATTGACAGCAAAGGAAAGACCATCTGGCATAAGATATATGGTTTTAAGTATTATGAGTACGGTAATGCCGTAGCCACGACCCGTGACGGTGGGTTTATGCTGGTTGGAGGTACCAATACACTGGGTAAAGGCAATCACAGTGTTTATGTACTGGCATTGGATAAAGCCGGTGAACTTGTCTGGTCCCATGTGTATGGCGATGAACGAAAAGATGTTGGGCATGGTGTTGCAAGAATGAGTGACGGATCGATGATTGTAGTCGGTGAGACAAACAGCTTTAAGCGGGCCAAGAACTTCTATATGATCAAGTTGGCAAAGTAGATTTTCGAGAGTTGATTAAATTTTTTTAGCTATAATTATAAACTTTATTAAAAGAACCAATAATCAATAAGGTTCTACTTTATAATTAGGATAAGATATATGCAATTTATTGAGACACGGGGAAATGACGGAAAGAAGCCATCATCCGTACAGTTTTCAGAAGCCATACTCAGCCCAAGTGCCAGTTTTGGAGGACTTTATGTACCTCAAACCCTTCCCGATATGGGAAAAGATTTTTTGGAGAAACACCTTTCAAGCCATTATAAAACATTGGCACTGGATTTTCTTGATAATTTTGGAATTGATATTCCAAAAGAGGTACTTCAAAATGCTGTGAACAGGTATGACGGGTTTGATGATCCTCAAAATCCTGTCCCGGTTTTACAGATAGAAGAAGACTGTTTTGTCTCGGAACTCTACCATGGACAGACGCGTGCTTTTAAAGATATGGCGCTTCAGCCTTTTGGGTATATACTCAGCCAGTTGGCACAAAAAAGAGGTGAGAACTATCTTATTATGGCAGCTACCAGCGGTGATACGGGTCCTGCAACGCTTGAGACATTCAAAAATCAGGACAATATTAAAGTAGCCTGTCTCTATCCTGACGGAGGCACATCGGATGTCCAGAAACTCCAAATGGTGACCGAAGATGCTCCCAATCTCAAAGTGATCGGTGTCAAAGGGAACTTTGATGATACGCAGCATGCACTCAAAACACTGCTTGCTTCAGAAGATTTCAAGCAGGAGCTTGAAGCAAGAAAGATTAAACTTTCTGCGGCCAATTCTGTGAATTTCGGACGTATTATTTTCCAGATCATTTATCATATTCACTCCTATCTGGAACTGGTCAGACAGAATGTCATTAAGATGGGAGAAGACGTTTATATGGTTGTGCCAAGCGGAAACTTTGGAAATGCGCTGGGCGCATATTATGCCAAAAAAGCCGGCTTGCCGGTCAAAAAAATCCTTATTGCCTCCAATATTAACAATATTTTGACAGAATGGATTACTACAGGTGTGTATGATATCAGTGACAGAGAGCTGATCCTGACGGAATCTCCGGCAATGGATATTTTGAAAAGTTCAAATATTGAACGTGTGATGTTTGACAAATTTGGTGCAGCACGTACCAAAGAGCTGATGGAAGATCTCAATAGAGACAAGCGTTTTCAACTGAATGCAGAAGAGTTGGCATCGTTACAGGAAGATTTTTCTGCAACTTTCTCAAATGATGAAGAGGGGGAAGCGGTGATTGCTGCCTATGCGAAAAAAGGGTATATTATGGACCCTCATACAGCAACCTGTCTGAAAGCCTATGAGACATTAAGAGAAGAAAAGCTTCCGACAATTCTTTATTCTACGGCGGAGTGGACCAAGTTCAGTACTACGGTATCTAAAGCGCTTGGACATGAAGTGCAAAATGACCTGGAAGCATTGTCCTGGGTTTCTGAACATGCAGACGTATCGGTACCTTCGATGATCAATGATCTTTTCAGTAAACCGGTAATCCATAAAATTGTAGTAGAAAAAGAGGATATAAAAGGGGAGATGTTGAACTTTTTATAGTTTGACAGATATCGTTATGTATAAGAAATATTCAACTTTTTTCTTTTTAACTTCTTTTTCCATATTGCCTCTGTTTGGAGAAAGTATAGTGGATTGTAGAGTCATCACAGGTGCTACAATGGAGTGTAATCCCTACAGCAGCAGATTCATAAGGGCAAAAGAGGTTGTATATGATATAGACAAACAAAAACTCATTGTAACAAAAACCCTTCCTGTTCCCGGGAAAAAACCAAAAATGAAAATTGTGACAGTTGCCGATATGATCGAAAAATATGTCAAAGTAGAAGATTCTATGCGATATAAAGGTTCAGAGAATATTGCTGTTCAAAGTGCACAGAAACAGGAAAAACTTGCAAAAGAAAAAATGCTGGAACGTAAGCGTCGGGAAATGATCGGAAGGATGGAAGCACTCAGGAAGTATCTGGAATACAAACGTCTTGAAAAAATCCGTCTTGCAGAAGAAAAACAAAAAACAGCAGAAGAAGAGAGAAAAAAACAACAGGGATATTATATTATTGCCAAGGGTGATACTCTCAGTACAATTGCTGCCAAATACGGTATTAAAACCAAAGACCTCAGTGCATTGAACAAGTTGGATAAAAAAGCCAGTATCAGAATCGGAAAAAAACTTCTTATTCCTTTCTCTCAGGAAATTGTAGATGCGATTGCTACAGGTGAATATACGGTGAAAAATGGTGATACACTTATTTCCGTAGCCCATAAATTTAATCTGAAACCAAGAGAAATTGCCAAATTCAATGACCTTAAAAGTACAGCTATTATACGTGTGGGTAAAGTAATTCAGCTTCCTCTGCCTTACAGACTCAAAGCGATGGAAGCCAGACGAAAAGCAGAAGCAACAGAAAAAAAGCTTGCCAAATCCCATAAAAGAAAAAAGGGTACAAGACTGATCCGGGGCTTTGGAAAGCATAAGCTCAGAGTAACCGCCACAGCCTATACTTCCCACGGGGCACAGACAGACAAAACCCCTTTTCTTGCGGCATGGAACAATCATATTCGTCCGGGGATGAAGATCATTGCAGTATCCCGTGACCTTTTGACCAAATATGGGCTTCGTAACGGTTCACGGGTAAGAATAGGCGGTCTTCCGGGCACTTACAGAGTTCGTGACAAGATGAACAAGCGTTACAGAAAACGTATTGATATTTATATGGGATTAAACAGAAGAAAGGCACTTCGATGGGGAAGAAGGAGTGTTATTCTCTATTGGTAGATGATGTATTGTCCCCGATGAGACTCGGGGATTCAAGAGATTTACTTTTATAAAAATAATGCGTTTTAGTTGATGTTGGTATAGACTGTCTGTACATCCTCGTCATCTTCGAGTTTGTCAATGAGTGCTTCTACCTCTTCGAGCTGATCGTCAGTGAGTTCAACGGGTGTATTGGCAATGTACTCAATGGTTGCTTTTTTGACTTCAATGCCTTTGTCTTCCAGTGCTTTGGTCAATTCACCAAAAGAGGTAAACTCTCCGAAAATACGTACAATCTCTTTGTCTTCACCGTTTTCCTGTGGTTCGACATCTTCTTCTATCTCTTCAAGTCCGTAGTCAATGAGATCAAGTTCAAGTTCTTCAAGGTCCATATCATCTGTTTTGTCAAAAACAAATACGGCTTTTTTGGTAAACATGAAATTGAGTGAACCCGAAGTCAGCATCTCTGCATGGTTTCTGTTGAGGATAGCTTTGACATTGGCAACAGTTCTGGTGTGATTGTCTGTAGCACATTCAACGATCATCTGTACGCCGTAAGGTGCTTTCACGTCATAGTTGATCTCTTTGATGTCCGCTGCATCTTTTGCAGAAGCTCTCTTGATCGCTGCTTCAATGTTGTCTTTTGGCATGTTCTGCGCTTTGGCATTCAAGATAGCAGTACGGAGTTTTGGATTCATATCCGGGTCCTGACCGCCTTCTTTTGCTGCCATTGTAATGATCTTACCCAGTTTAGGGAAAACCCGGGACATGGTCCCCCATCGTTTCATTTTTGCTGCTTTACGGTATTCAAACGCTCTACCCATACTTGTTTCCTTCTCTGTAGTATTTGGCGTATTATACTCCTAAATCAATTAATAATGAATATCGAAGAAACAAAGGTATGTATTTTTACAAAATGGTTTTGTTTATGTAGGGGCAGTCCCTTGTGGTTGCCCAAATGGGAGGGTATTTGCAAGGGATATCCCTACAGTTTATTGCAAGGGTGCCAATTATCTCTTAAGAGTAATTTTATTCAGTTGTCTCTCTTACAGAAAGATTTAAGCAAGAGAAGATAGCATAGCTATATGAAACTTAATGAAATAAAATTTACCAATCCCTACCTGAAGCTCCCGGCAGAATGCCATGACCGTGTCAAACCGACGCCGCTTAAAAAAGCTTTTCTCATTCATGCCAATGAAAGTGTGGCGGAAATGCTCGACATAGACAAAGAGGAGCTTTATACAGATGCATTTGTTGATTTCGTCAACGGAGCCTTCCACCCCGAAGGAAGCGATAGCTTTGCCATGTGTTATGCCGGACACCAGTTTGGGTTTTTTGTAGACCGTCTTGGTGACGGGCGTGCCATCAATATAGGAACACTGAACGGTTTGCATTTGCAGCTCAAGGGGGCAGGGCTTACCAAATATTCCCGTTCGGGGGACGGACGTGCGGTACTGCGTTCTTCCATTCGTGAGTATCTGATGAGCGAAGCGATGCATGGTCTGGGTATCGAGACTACACGAGCCTTGGCGATCATCGGTTCCGAGCAGCAGGTCATACGTGAAGACTGGGAGAATGGTGCCATCGTGCTTCGTGTTTCTCCCTCCTGGGTACGTTTCGGGACTTTTGAGTATTTTGCCCATAAAAAAAAGTTCAAAGAACTCGAAGCATTGGCAGACTATGCCATTGAAGAGTCTTACCCTCATCTTGTGGGGAAAGAGAATGCCTATATAGATTTCTTTACCGAAGTGATGGAAAAAACAGCCAGACTCATGGCAGAGTGGCAGGCTGTGGGCTTTAACCACGGGGTCATGAACACAGACAATATGTCCACTGCCGGTCTTACGATCGATTACGGACCCTATGCCTTTCTTGACGAGTACGATGCCGCCTATATCTGTAACCATACAGACCATCACGGACGCTACAGTTTTGGGAACCAGCCTACGATCGGAGAGTGGAACCTGCGTGCCCTCATGGCAGCACTTTCTCCTCTCATAGAGATGAAAGAGATGGAGAAAAGCATTGCTGGTTACTGGAAAATTTATAAAGATCGCTATCTCGATCTTATGATATCAAAACTGGGGTTTGATGAGGTCAAAGAGGGTGATCTTGACCTGGTAAAACATCTGCTTGGTACTTTGCAGGGGCTTCATGTGGACTATACACTCTTCTTCAGGACACTGAGCCGCTACAGTGGAGACAGCGCAGGCATTTTGAAGCTGGGACTCTACCATCAGCCGATGATCGACTGGCTGGATGACTATGACAGAAGGCTTGAATACAATACTTCAACGCAGGAGCAGAGAGAGGGGAAGATGCTTCAGACAAATCCGAAGTATGTCTTAAAAAATTATATGCTCCAGGAAGCCATAGATGCGGCACATCAGCATGATTTCTCAGTGATCGGTCAGCTTTTTAAAATTGCACAGGATCCTTATGCTGAGCATCCGGAGCTTGAGCGTTGGGCTGGTCCCACACCGGGTGAATTCAAAAATACAAAACTGAGCTGCTCTTCATAGATTAAGTAAAGAACTTTTATAATGGTATACAAAGAGTAAAAGGAGAATATAATGTATTGCCTTACGACCATCGAAATGCAGTCTTCAAGTGAGCTTGAAAGTGAACTCAGACATTTCTTCCACCGTATCCGTATGGTAAAGCGCAGATTGCAGCAGGAGCAGGACAGACTTTTTCTCAATCGCCTGCAAAGAGCACGCTGTAAAGAAAATCTTTTGAAAATGGAGATGATGGAAGATGAATTTCATGCGATCAACTACAGAGATGACATGAAAGTGCTTTACCGGAAACTCCAGCGCTATGTCAAACTTGATCACGAAAGACTGATGCATACTTTCGGAACAGAGATGGTGACTCGCAGTTCTCTCTATATCGTTATGTAACTTGTAGGTAAAACCTACAAGTACCCCTCAAGTTTATTAAGCGATATATCGCTACAATAAAATATGAAATATAAACCACCTTTTACTATTACGCCTATTATGCTTGACCTTATTAGCAAGATCAGTGAAAAGCTTGGTCGAATGGAAGAGATTCGTTCTATCGGGATGTCTCCGCTTTTGCGAAAGATCAATCGTATTAAAACACTGACAGGAACATTGCAGATAGAAGGAAATACCCTTGATGAAGAGAAGATCACTGCTTTACTGGAAGGTAAAAGAGTTATCGGCTCTACCCAAGAGATTACCGAAGCACAAAATGCGATCAAAGTGTATGAAAAGTTAGATCGATTTTCCTATGATAGGTTAGAAGACCTTCTGAAGGCACACAAAATTCTTATGAGTGGACTTGTAGAAGAGGCCGGAAGGTTACGTTGTGTGAATGTCAGGGTGGGGTCCCATATTGCTCCACCTGCTGATAGAGTAGATGTATTGATAAAAGATCTTTTTACTTGGCTTCAAGGTACCGATTTGCATCCTCTCATTGTCAGCAGTGTGTTTCATTATGAGTTTGAGTTTATTCACCCTTTTGAAGATGGTAACGGACGCATAGGACGGCTTTGGCAGACACTCATACTCTATCGTTGGAGAGAAGGGTTTGCCTATTTACCGTTAGAAAGTATTATCAGAGAGAAACAGCAAGCCTATTATGAAGCGATAGAAGCTGCAACAGAAAAGGGTGAGAGTACACCATTTGTAGAGTTTATGCTTGAAGCTATTTGGCAGACATTACAAACGACCCCTCAAGATACACCCCAAGATACCCCACAAGATGAAAGGTTGCAAAAAGTTTTGGACTTTTGTACTGTTCCCCGAAGCAGAAGAGAGATACAAAAGTATTTGGGAATGAAAGATCGGAAGCATTTTAAAGAGGTGGTGCTGGATGTATTGTTAGGTGAAGGGAAACTTGAAATGACACTGCCTGAGAAACCTCAGAGTCCGAAGCAGAGGTATGTAGTGAAAAATAATGGGAGGGAAGAATGAATTTATTAGATGGGTATCAGATATATAAAGATATACAAGGAAAAGAATATGATTCGGTTCCACAAGAGAAAAAAGAACAATTAAAAAATTTTAGAAAGGCACTGGGTGATTTTACAGATGATATTTTTTTAAAAAGAGGTTTTGTTTCTGTACCAAATGGTAAAGGGATGTGGCAGAATAGTGGAAATTTTACAAAGTATATGTGGAATCGATATAAATTAAAAGATGTCGAAGAATCAAATCTTGTAATCTATTTTAATGCTTCAACCATAGAAGATGAAGGAATGTTTATTTCAATAGGCTTGATTGATGATAAATTGAATGAGTTTGAAAAAAAGAATAGTGATGAAATATATCAGTTTTTAGAGGATGAATGTAAGAAAGTTAATTGTCCTGATTTTAAAAGGAAAAATACTGGGTGGGGTGAAAGAGTTTTTTCTATTGTAGAGGAAAGGAATTTTGATAAAGCTGATTATGATTGTCTCTTGGAAAAATTAAAAGAAATTTACAATAAAACAATAGAAAAATTTTATATCTCTGTGAAAGAATATCATAATGAAGTAGGTGTTGAAAAAAATAAAAAAGATTCTAATATGCATACAAAACTAAATCAAATCCTTTATGGTCCTCCTGGAACAGGAAAAACATATCATACAATAGACATGGCACTTCAAATTATTGATAGTAAGGTCCCGGAAAGTAGAGAAGAGGCAAAAGATAGGTTTGAAGTTCTGAGGGAGTCAGGGCAGATTGAGTTTGTCACTTTTCATCAGAGTTATGGGTATGAGGAGTTTGTGGAAGGTATAAAAGCTGATGTGGAGAGTGAGGATATTCGCTATAGTATTGAAGAGGGAATATTTCAGAAAATATCACGCAAAGCAGAAAAGAACTATTTGAATTCAATTCAACAAGATCAAAATAAAAAAGATTTCGATCTAGTCTTTAAAGAAAAAATCCTTAATAAACTCAATGGTGAAGAGAAATTAAAAATAGAGACACCGCAGAAGTATTTTTATATTACGGATGTTACGGATAAAACGATCTTTTTTGAAAAGGCTAATGGAAATAGGGGACATTCTCTTTCAATAAAAAGTTTGAAAAAGATGTATGAAGAGGGTGAAAATAACTTTTTACATGGTGGACTATCTGTTTATTATCAACCTATTTTAGCACTTTTGTTAGAAGATTCTATGGAGGATAGAGAACCTGAAGAATTAAAAAATTATCTTCTCATCATCGATGAAATAAACCGTGGAAACATCTCTAAAATTTTTGGAGAACTCATTACCCTTATTGAAGAGAGCAAACGACTGGGAAATGAGGAAGCGATGGAAGTAACACTGCCTTATAGTGGTGAAAAATTTGGTGTACCTAACAACCTCTATATCATCGGTACGATGAATACGGCTGATAGAAGCATCGCACTTATGGATACTGCACTAAGAAGACGATTTGAGTTTGTCGAGATGATGCCGGATGTTTCACTACTTGATAAGATAGAAGTAGAAGGTATTCAGATAGGACAGATTCTGCGTATGATTAATAAACGCATAGAGTATCTTTATGATAGGGATCATACTATTGGGCATGCCTACTTTATGGAATTAAAGAAAAATAATACGATAGAAGCATTAGGGCATATTTTTCAAAATAGAGTGATTCCACTTTTACAAGAGTATTTCTATAATGATTGGGAAAAAATACGCCTTGTGCTTGCTGATAATCAAAAAGAGGAAGCGTATCAATTTATTACAGTCAAAAAGGGCTATGACCCAAGAGAACTGTTTGGAAAGAGTGATAATGTAGAGATAGATGATGAAACGATAGTCTATGAGATCAATAACCAAGCATTAAACAAAATAGAAAGCTATATGAAAATTTATGAAAAATAAAACTTTTACACTTTTAGAGTATAAGGCAATTTATGAAGATTCTGATCTATCGGTACCATATCAAGATGAAAATTATAATCTTGCAGTGCCTATAAAAACTTTTGAAGCCATAGAGAAGTTTTACTATGCCAATAGCCAAACACATGCGTATTTTTCTCCTGCTAGAAAGTATGGTAAAAAGGCACTGGTAGCACAAAACTATGTGGGTGTCATTCAAACGAAAGATGGAACGACGATTGAAATACTGCCGAAAATTACAAATACTAAGGTTAATGAATCTAAAACGATTCTACTTAAAATGCTCAAAACTCTCAAAAAATCACCTTTTAAGAATTTCAATATGGCACATCTTCGATCAGATAAAATGCCCTTGCTTGAAATATTTATTACTATGTTTCTTGATGAACTGGAACAGTTAATTCGAAAAGGATTGAAGTCGGACTATATTACCGAAGAAGAGAATCTTGGATACCTCAAAGGCAAACTCAATATCAAAGAGCAGATTAGTAGGAATTATATTCATAAAGAGCGATTTTTTGTGGCATACGATGAGTATCTTAGTGACAGGGTAGAGAACAGGCTTATTAAAACAGCTTTGCAATATCTGTATCAAAAATCTATTTCAAATAACAATAAGAAAAGAATAAGAGAATATCTGTTTGTTTTTGATGAAGTTGGTATATCCCATTATATCAAACAGGATTTTTCAAAAGTAACTTTTAATAGGCAGATGAAAGACTATGAGTTGGTTTTGCTTTGGGCAAAAACTTTTTTGCTTGAAAATAGTTATACTCCACATAGGGGTAATGATATTGCATTCGCTTTGCTATTCGATATGAATTTATTATTTGAAAGTTATGTAGGGTACTATCTAAAAACAAATTCAAAATATGATTCTATGCAAGTAAGTATACAAGATCAAAGTCATCATTTACTCTATGAAAATAATAAAGGAGTGTTCCAATTAAAGCCTGATATTGTT
>Ga0256843_1002505_pt1 | contig 13332 bp, 15 predicted proteins | sample AlvinellametaG_FD_191572 | JGI IMG/M metagenome (GOLD analysis project Ga0256843, IMG submission 191572) | Pompeii worm associated microbial communities from hydrothermal vent at the East Pacific Rise, Pacific Ocean - Alvinella | ecosystem: Host-associated > Annelida > Integument > Unclassified ... | reverse complement strand
AAAGAAAAAATAACCGAAATTCTCAAATCTTTCAAAGGAAAACAAAAACAGCTGCCTCCGAAATACAGCGCAAAAAAACTTGAGGGCAAAAGAGCCTACAGCCTCGCGGATACGGTAAAGAGCGATTTTTTAGACAAAGAAATAGACATTGAAATCTTTGACATTGAACTGATAAACTATTCTCATCCGTTTATTACGTTCAAAGCATCGGTCAGCGAAGGTACTTTTATAAGAACACTCGGGTGGGATATCGCCCAAAAACTCGGTGTAAACGGTGCATTGACTTATCTTGAACGAACAAGGGAAGGAAAATTCGTTTATGAATGCGAAAAACCCTTAAATCCTCTTGAATATTTAAAAATTCCGCAAAATTTTTATCTCGGTGACGTTCAAAATTTGATTTTAGGAAGAAAACTTGATATAAAAGATTTTGAAAATCAAAATCCCGGCACTTATTTTGTAAAATACGACAAATTTTTTGCAATTATTGAAATCGACAGGGAAGTTAAATATATTTTAAACAGGATGGAACTATGCTCGTAATTTCAAGAAAAGAAAACCAGAGAATAAAAATAGGCGACAACATTGAAATAGTTGTTGTTGAAATAGGAAAAGGCCAGGTAAAAATAGGTATTGAGGCGCCAAAAGAGGTTCAGATTTTAAGAAGTGAGCTTATTGATGAAATAAAAGAAGAAAACAAAAAAGCAAACAAAGAAATTTCTGAAGAGACATTAAACAAATATTCAAAGGTATTTAATGAAAATTAAAGCACATGCGAAAGTAAACATTTTCTTAAAAATCGTCGGTCACGACGGAATGTATCACCAGATCAAATCAAGATTTATGAAAGTTAAAGATTTATATGACGAAATCGAAATAAAAGAAGGCGAAAAATTCAACATTATTACAAATGTAAACTGTGCTTTAAGAGACAATTCGGTATTTAAGGCATATATCGAATTAACAAGGGAATATCCTGAAATTAAAAAATGGTTTATCGGAAAAGAGATAATAATTCATAAAAACATTCCTGAAATGGCGGGTCTTGGTGGCGGAAGCAGCGATGCGGCCGCATTTTTAAGACTTGTGAATAAAGAAAGCGGGCTGAATCTCGACACTCAAAAGCTGATAGAAATAGGCAAAAAAATTGGAAGCGACGTTGCGTTTTTCATAACGGATGCCGATGTAGCGGATGTTTACGGACGGGGTGAAATAGTAGAACCAAGAGACGAAAAGGCGCTTGAGCTTGAAATTCTGACTCCTCCTATCGAATGTTCAACGGCAAAAGTATACGAAACGTATAAAAATGAATTCTTTAATCCTCAAAATACGGATTTTGACAAAAAAGATACACTTGAGCTGCTTGAGAACTATAAACCCGCTGAACTTAACGATTTATTGGCGCCTGCACTTAGACTATATCCGGATTTATACAAATATCAGGATTTTGGATTTTTTTCTGGAAGCGGAAGCAGTTTTTTTAGAGTTAAAAAATAAAATTCCCAAAAGGGAATTTTAATATTGATCGATTACGATCGGCTCTTTTGGATGACAAACGGCTTTAAGACCGTTAAATCCGCCAAAATCAGTAATTGTATTAACAATAGGATATCCTGCCGCAAGCCAGCCGTTCAAACCTCCCCTTAACACATAAATGTTTTTTTTAGGAAAATGAAACCATTTAACCAATTCTCCTCCGGCCAAAACCGCTCTGTGTCCTGTAGAACATAAAAACACATAAACTCTGTTTTTTTTCAAAGCTCCCATGGCAGCATATACGTCCACAACGCCTCTTGGATATTCGTCATAATCAGGCCAGTCGATTTCTCCTGCTTTCATCTCGTCTTTCGTTCTGACATCCACAATAGTAAAATCTTTATTTTCATCCATCCATTTTTTCAACTGATCAGGATTAATAAAATTCACATATTGCGAATAATATTTACACTCTGCATTAAACTCCGGTACCATCGGTCCCAAGTTTTTAATTGTATTTGCAAGTTTAAACGTGTGAGCGTATGCAAATGAACCTGCCAACATCAATGAAATTCCTGCAATTTTCAAAAACCTTTTCATTTTGTCCTCCTTAATGAACATTCATTCACTATATTATAAATCTTTTTCAGTTCATTTGTCAAGAGGAAAAATTAAAGTTTGAAGTTTAGAAGATTATCGGAGTTGTTTTCATAATACTTTTTAAGTTTTTTTATTTCATCCATTCCCGATTTTAATTTTGTTTTTTCTTCTTCCAGAATGTTTTTTGCTTCTATAATATACTTCAACAGTTCGTTTGCTTCCTCGATTGAATTGATTTCATAGTTTTTATTTGCAAGCTTTTTTAGTTTTTCAAGATCCCTGTTAATAACGGCAATCTTCAAATCTTTTAAAAATGACATTTTATTCTCCTTATAATCCCGTCTCTTCTTTCCACGCCTCGATAAGACCTTTTAACACCCTGATTACGTCGTCTAAATATTCTTCTTTATTTTCCGCATTTGCCTTTGCAAGAAGCTTCAGCTGATGTGTGTACAGACCGTTTAAGTAATATGCGATATCCCCGCCTTTTTCATAATCCAGTATATTGATAAGTTCTATAAAAATATTGGAAACTTTCACTATGTAATGAACTTTTTTTTCAATATCGCCTTCTTTTATCGCTTTTTTTGCGAAATGTGCAAATCTAAGCGCACCTTCATAAAGCATCAGAATAAGTTTTTCCGGTCTGTCTACATTCAGATTCATTTGATTGTAACTCTCAAGCGCTTTATTGTAAGTCATAATTTATCCTTTTATTTTTTAGAATTAATAGCCTGCTGAATCGCCATATTCAATGCCTGACTCATGGAGTTGAACTGATTGATGGTATCGTCATAAGCGGCAAACTGTTTGGCCATAATGTCATATTTGGTATCAAGGAATTTCTTCATTGAATCTATTCTGTCTTCATACGATTTTTCTTCGTTTTTAATGTTTTGATCCAAAAGATTAAGATCTGAATGGTCACCGGTGATAGTCATTTCAAAATCATCTTTGAGTTTCGTAAAAGTAGTGGTAAACCATCTTTTTGCAATATCGGGATTTTTATTAAACGATTCTCTGAATTTATTCTCATCAAAACTTATCATTCCCGTCCTGTTCATGTCAAATCCGGCATCAGCCGCGGAAAAGAAAGCATTTTGGGTGTATTTATTTCCGTTTCTGTCATAAACGTCTGTTTTGTACGAAAAAGTTGTACCGAAAAGATCGTTACTGAATCTGCTCTCAAGCATGGTAAAATCACTGTCACCCTGGAAAAGTCCGACTGTTCCCTGGTCTTTATCATAAGCCGTAAGACTTTGAAGATTTGAAATCATAGCGTTATAATCAGCCACAAATTTTTTAATTGCCTTTACGATTCCGTCAATATCATTTTTGATTGTTACACGCGATTCACCGGTTGAATTAAGGTTAATAGTAACTCCTGTAATAAGATCATCTATTTTATTACTGCTTCTTTCCACCTCAACGCCGTTATATGTAAATTTCGCATTCTGAGCGGTTTGGAGTCTGTTTGAATTGGTAAAATCGGTATTATCGTTAAAAGCGGTCGTAAGGTTGGAGTCGTCGATTTTTATATCCCCAACGGCTTTAAGATTAAATTGAATCTTACCGTCGGTAAAAGAAGCGCTGATACCAAGAGAATTTCCGTCACTGTCTTTTAAATCACCGTTGTTTATGGCATCTACAAAATCTTTGACCGTTGTACCGTCGGCAACATTCATGGAATAGGTATTTCCGTTTACGGTAATCGAAAAAGTTTGATCCGAACCGCTGTTATTTACAAGATCCGTATCCGAAGAATATGTAGCGGATGTATAATTCGTAGCATTAAGCCCCAAATCCTCCAAAGAAGAATAATCGAGTTTAATTATATTATCTGCACCCGTATTATCCGCTTTCAAAACAAGCTTATAAGGATTGTCACCTATTCCCGTATCTATTATTGATGCGGTTACACCTGCATTTGCATTGTTTATGGCATCTTTTAGATCCTGGAGTGTAGCGCCTGATTTTAGAGTGATTGAAGTTGTCAAATCCCCGACTCCGAGCTGTATCGTTGTATCACTGTTTGCAATAACGCTGTCAAGAGATGCAAAACCTTTTGATTCATAAATATCGTTTTGGGCCAGCTGCTCGACGTTTATACTGAAATCCTGAGGAGAAACACCGTCATTAGCCTCAACACTAACACTGCTACCGCTTACGTCAGTATTGATTTTTGCAAAAAGAGTACCGTCTGCAACGTCCATAATATCGGTTTTTACGGTCGAACCGATCGTAACGAATTGACTTAATGCTTTTTCACGTTTTTTTAACAAATCAATTTTAGATTCAAGAGGTTTTACCATCAATTCTTCATCTGCTTTTTTAAGCTTGTCAATTACGTCGTAATTTAGTACGCCGCTGCCTATTCCAAGGCTGCTTAATGCTCCGAAATCACCCATTTCCTATCCTTTCTTATCAAATAACATGCCCACAAGCTCTCTCATTTTTTCCATAAGTTTCAAAGCTTCTTTGGGTGGAAATTCTCTTATAACCGTATCGTTTTTTTTATCTATTACCTGTACTACCAATTCGTCAACCTTGTCGTTAAACTGAAACTTCAAATCCTGATTTAAGGGGTTCATCGCCCTGTTTAAATCTTCAATCACCTTTTGAAGCTCTTTTTTTATTTCATCTTTACTTTTATTCTTAAAATGTTCATCGGTCTGAGCCGGTTTTTCGAGATGAACGTTTTTTTTTGGCATCTCGGTATTTTGTACGTCATACTTCCTTGTAACGTTATGAATACCGCTGAAAATATCCATAATAATCTCCTTATTGTTTCTATAATGTATATCGGCATAATAAAAAAAACTTTAATTTTTACGTAATTTTTATGTTAAAATTTTAAAAAAAGGTTTTGTTTGAAGGTTAAAATAGAATGTGATTCCCCACTGCTTCAAAAAACGCTTGAATATTTTTTAAAAGATTATATTTCACAAAACGGTGTTTTAATTACTGACAATCCGGAAAAAGAAGGTATTATTATAGGCAGGGATATCGTTAAGCCGTTTAGCAAAAGTTCACTTTTATTACAGCTCGAAAAGCTTATAGACACAAAACCTTCTTTTGAAGAAGAATTTGAAAAACTTTTTGATAAATTCAAACAGGACCTGAAAAAACTTATAAAGGAGTATTATGGAAAAAGGTAACATCAAAATAATCGGCGGCAAATACAGAGGAAAAAAACTCTACATGGGAGACAAGGAAACCACAAGAAGTACAAAACAGATATTAAAAGAATCCGTATTTAACTCACTCCAGTGGGAAGTCCCGGATTCAACATGGGTTGAAGTTTTCAGCGGAGTGGGCAGTATCGGACTTGAAGCAATCAGCAGAGGCGCAAAAAAAGCGTACTTCTTGGAAAAAGACCCTGAAGCCGCTAAAGTGCTAAAAAGAAACATTGACTCTCTAAAACCTGAAGACAGCGAAAAAGCCGAAATAATTCTTGGAGACAGCTTTGATACAATATGGGATGTAATCGAGATGCTCAGAAGAGATAAAGACAGGGCGATTTTTTATTTCGACCCTCCTTTCGCAATCAGGGAAGGATATGAAGACATCTATGAAAAAGTTCAGGATTTAATCAAAAAACTGCCTAAAATGAATGTTGAAAAAATTCTTATTGAACATCAAAGCGATTATGAATTCCCGGAATATCTGGGAAAATACAAAAAAACAAAAACAAAAAAATTCGGAAAAAGTTCCGTAACATTTTATGAATAGGATGAAAAATGAAAAAGACATTAATAATACCCGCGGCCTTTTTTCTTTTTTTTACAGGATGTGTAAACACGACTCAAAATATCGATAAAGAGATAAAAGAAGTTCAGATAGAAAACACTATTCTAAAAAAATACCAGATATCAAAAGACGCTTTGGTAAAATGCAACAACAGTTATTATTTTTACGAACCGGTAAACGACGGCATAAGCATCTATGAACTGGATAAAAACTACAATATCAAAAACGCAAGAAAAATCAACAAACTTATTGACGTTACAAAAATGAAATCAGACGGTAAATATCTGTATCTGCTCGGTTACGATCAGATTAAAAACTCTCCCGTACTGGTAAAACTCGACAGTAACCTTAATATAAAAGAAATGAAATATTTCGGTCACGAATACGACATCCCAAAAGACATGATAATTACTGACAAAAAACCTCTTGTTATTTTAATCCATTATAAAAACGGCGCCAATCTTGAAATATGCGAAAATACAAAATGCAAATTTTATAAGGAAAAATACAACACCCTTCCAAAATTCATCAATAAATTCAACGGAGGATATTTAATTACCGGCTCTATCCAGCATCCTAAAGAAGATCTGCTGATTTTATTCGTAAAAAACGGAAAAATAGTCTGGTCGAAAGTTTATGATTTCGGCATGGAAGATTCTCCTTATGAAGTCGAAATAAAAGGAAATAAAGCGGTTATAAAAGTAATTTCTCAGGATTATATGGGTGCAGAAAAATATATCACTATCGAAATAGACAAAAACGGCAATATTATCAATAAGAAAAAAGATTTGGAATTTAAACAGCTTCCAACAAGGTTCAGAACATAATGGACGGTTTTAAAAACAGATTTTTTCAAAACAATTTCCTCTCTTTTCTCGCCAAATACGAAAAATTCTTTAAAAGCCAGGAAGTAAAATTTATAATAAACTTCCTGGAAATCCTTAAGAAAAAGAATCCTCACTTTCATATAAACACCAGACACAAAGATTTCATAAAAGAACTGTACGAAGATCTATTCGTTTCAAAAAATTTCGAAACCGTTCCTACAAAACATAAAGAAATCATAAACGAATTAAAAGAAGCGGAAATCGAATTCGAAGACATTTTAAACAAACTCTTTTTAATACTTACAAATTCGTTCATAAAACACATTTTAAAAGAAAAAAACGCCATCTCCGAATTAAAAAAAATGGTCTCTTTACTTGATTTTTATATTGAATACATTTTGTATCACATACAGGAGCCTACAGGCTTTTTCACCGCTATTCCAAAGGAAATCAAAGATTATTATTTAAACAATACGAAACTTTATCTTTTCAACGTTTATAAAGGAGTCCCTATCGTAAACTCCACAACGATACACACTTTAAATAACGAAAAAGGAATTATTGAAGTTTCGGCAAATTACTATCAAATCGTCGCTTCAAAATTCCAAAGGGAAGTTTATCTTCTTGAGCCTAAATCCAACAAAACGTTCCGGGCTTTTATAAAAGAAAGATATCCCGCAAGAAAAGTTCTGGAACTTTACAACATCGAAAAAATAAATAGAAAAACCCCAAAAAGAAATTATATAAGAGTTCAGCCAAAAGAAGATATCACCGTAGCCGTAACCAAACAAAACGAAAAATTCGAAACCGTTATGTACGATATTTCCATCAAAGGATGCGCTCTTTTAAGCGACAAAAAACTGCCTTTGGAAGTGGGAGATTATGTAAAACTCTCTTTTATACTCGATCCGGATGATTTTTTCTTTTTCAATTTTGAAGCCGAGCTGAAATCTATAACGAAACTCAACGACGATTCATACAGATATCATTTTTATTTCGAACCTAATCCGAAAGAAGAAGCGGCACTTGAAAGATACATAACGAAAAGGGAAAAAGAGATAATAAAAGAGCTTCAGACGTTTTTGAAAAAAGAGATTAAGAACGTTTAGAGTAAAACTCTTTTTTGAATTCTTTAAACCTTCCTTCAATTATAGCCTCCCTTGCACCTTTTACCAGAGTCAGATAATAATGCAGATTATGAATGGAGGCAAGTCTGAAATATGTCAGCTCCTTTGCCCTGAAAAGATGGTTCAGATACGCCCTTGAATAATTCCTGCAGGTATAACAGTTACATTCCGGATCGATCGGACTCTCATCGAGTTTGTATCTAGCGTTTTTAATTCTCAAAACACCGAAACTGGTAAAAAGAGAACCGTTTCTGGCGTTTCTTGTCGGCATTACACAGTCAAACATATCCACTCCCCTCTCAATACATTCGATTATATCTTCAGGAGTCCCCACACCCATTAGATATCTTGGTTTATTTTCCGGTAAAAAAGGAGTGGTAAATTCCACAGTATCGTACATCGCCTGATTTTCCTCCCCTACACTCAAACCGCCTATGGCAAATCCGTCAAAAGTATGGCCTTCATATTCGAGAGAAACAAGACTCTCAGCCGAAAGTTTTCTGAATTCTTTATCGATTCCGCCTTGGACTATTGCAAAAAGATTATTTTTTTTACCTTTTTTTACATGATGCACAAGACTTCTATATGCCCACTGAGTCGTTCTTTCGATGGATTTTTTTATTCTTTCTTTGGTATTGGGAAGCGGAATTAAATCATCAAGCACCATCATAATGTCGCTGTTTAGATTATATTCGATATCAATAACCTTTTCCGGAGTAAAAAAATGACGGCTTCCGTCAATATGACTTTTAAATTCAATCCCCTCATCTGTAAATTTTACATTATCTCCGAGACTAAAAGCCTGAAACCCGCCGCTGTCTGTTAAAAAATTTCTTTTGTAACCGCTGAATCCGTGAAGTCCCCCAAGTTTTGCTATAACTTCATCACCGGGTCTGAGATAAAGATGATACGTATTGCCAAGAATAATAGGCGCGTCTAAAATTTCCATCATATCAACGGCATCCAGACTTTTTACGGCTGCCGCAGTCCCGACGGGCATAAATATAGGGGTTTTGATTACTCCGTGGGCGGTTTTTATTTCGCATGCTCTGGCTTTCCCGTCCGTAGCTTCCAGTTTAAATTCCATAAAATCCCTTTTTTATAGAATTATACTTTTTTAATCGTTTTTTCTCAATTTTCACTTCAAACGGCGGATATTAAATCTTTGGTATAATTCCTTCAAAAAAGGCATTTATGAATAAAATATTAATATTTGCGGGAGCCAGCGAATCAAAACTTCTTATTCAGAAAATAAGTGACAATTATTTAAATCTCGGCGAATTTCATATAATTTATGAAGACGACGACATAAAAAATTCCTTTAAAGAAAAAGAAAATCTCTTTTTTTACAAAATCGATTTTTTCGCCTTTGAAGCCTATAAAGACATCCTGAGAAAAGATTTTAACAAAGTAATAATTCTCATCAAAAACAAAAGAGAAGCAGATTTTGTACTGAAAAAAATCAAACATTACAAATATCCCATACTTTTTACAAAATTCTGGATAGATTTTGAAAAGCCCGAAATTTCAAACCTTGAAATTATAGACGTCCCGGAAATCACTACCAATAAAATAATAGACTTTTTGCCAAACGTCCCCCTTTATGCCAGGGATATCGGTCTTGGAATCGGAGAAATACTCGAAGTGGAAGTACCTCCACACTCCCCTTTTGCATACAAAAGCCCCGAAATTTTTAAAAGATACGGAGTTACGGTAGCGGCAATTTACAGAAACGACGAATTAAAACAGGTAAACGAAACAAATCTAATTCTTCCAAACGACAAATTGCTTCTTATCGGACATCCGCATAAATTAAAAGAGCTTTTCGACCAGATAAAAAGTAACGTAGGCGCCTTTCCTCAGCCGTACGGACAAAATATTTACCTGCTGCTCGATATGAAAAACATGGACAAAAAGCAAATTTACAAACTTTTAAAAACCTCTATTTTCCTGCATAGAAAATTAAAAAACAAAAAACTTATCATAAAAATCATAAATCCGTCAGTCACTTCCCAAATTTATAAACTGTTTAAATTTCCAAATATCGATATTTTTACGGATTTTTATTCAACCGATTATGAAAAAACCTTAAAAGAAGACAATGAAAAGCTGAATATAGGTCTTATTGTTACAAACAACAAATTTTTTTACAAATACAAAAAGACTTTTTTTAAATTAAAAAAACCTATCCTAAAAGTAGGACACGAATCCATCAAGAAATGTCAGGGATTGAGCGTTATACTGAATGACAAATTCGTAACGAGAATCGCACCCGTTATTTTTGATCTCTCTTATCAGCTTGACATTAAAGTGACTTTTTATAACATCGACCCTGAAGAATCCCACGACGAAGTTATAGAGTATTTGAAAACGCTAGCCAAAAATTTCAATTTCAGTAAAGTTGAATTCATAAATTCAAAAGAAAATCCCGTATTTTTACTTCAGAAAAAAGAAAACATCTGTCTGATTGAAGCCTTTACTAAAATTCCGCCTCCAAAAATCAAACAGATTCTGTTTCCAAAAATAGAAGACAGTTTTGTGCTTCTTGATAAATTCAATCAATTTCTAATACCTATAAAGGATGAAAATGAAAGTAACGGTTAATACTCCAAACAAAACATACGATATTTTAATAGACAAACTTCCGAACATTGAGATAGATTCAAAAGTCGCAATCATTACAAACCCTAAAGTCAGCGGACTTCACATTAATTATTTAACAAACAGACTTAAAGCAAAAGAACTTCAGATAATTACCCTCCCCGATGGTGAAGAATATAAAAATATGGATACGGTTATGTGGGCGATGGACAGGCTTTTTGACGCAAAATTTGACAGAAATTCCACCCTCATCGCATTTGGCGGAGGAGTTGTGGGAGATATGACCGGATTTATGGCAAGTATCTTTTTAAGAGGCGTGAAATTTATCCAGATTCCCACAACCCTTCTTTCCATGGTGGACAGTTCGGTTGGAGGAAAAACGGGAGTCAATAACAAATACGGCAAAAACCTTATAGGTAGTTTTTACCAGCCTGAAGCCGTTTATATCGACACTCATTTTCTAAGTACGCTTGATAAGCGAGAATTTGCAGCGGGAATGGCGGAAATTATCAAAATGGCCGTTATGTTTGACAAAAAATTTTTTGAAGACCTGAAAAACGGAAATCTTTCTTTAGAAGAAACAATAAAAAGGGCTGTCGAACTAAAAGCGCAGGTCGTAAGCCAGGACGAAAAAGAAAAAGGAATCAGAAGCGTTTTGAATTACGGTCATACGTTCGGACACGTAATAGAAAACCTCACCAATTACAAAACCTATCTTCACGGGGAAGCCGTAGCCATTGGAATGGTAATGGCAAACGAGCTTTCGCGCGAACTCGGATATTTAAGCGAAAAAGAAGCCGATGAGATAAAAGAACTTCTCAAAAAACACAATCTTCCGACTTCTTTTAAAATAAATAATGCCGAAGATTTTTACAACCATTTCTTTTTGGATAAAAAAACGCTTGATAACAATATAAAATTTATCATTCCTGAAAAAATCGGGCAATACAAAATCGTAAAAAACGTAGACAAAGAAAAAGTATTAAACGTTTTAAGGAAATTTGAATGAGACTGCTTTTTCTCATTCTTTTTACCGTTCTTTTTGCAAACGATTCAAACCTCAGCGATAAAAATAAAACTATAATCACCCAAAATATTCAAAACATTACAAAAAACCTCTCAAAAAACGAATTTTATATAAATTATCAAAACTATCTCAGATATAAAAACTTAAAAGAAGAATTTAAAAAATACCAAAAACTTTCAAGATACAATAAAAAATATAAAGAAAAACTTTTAAGCATAAAAACAGAACTTGAACTTTTAAAACAGAACGAAAACATATTCAAAAGCCTCATAAAAATAAAAGAGCTTCCCCCGCCTCCTAAAATCAACAACCCTTTTGCGATTATTTCGGCTTTTACATACGAAAAAGAACTGAAAAACATCGTAAGGCAAAACGAAAAAGCATATAAAGAATTTCAAAACACCCTAAAAGAAATTTATAAATTAAAAAATTTTTACGACAGACAAAAAATAAAAAACAAAGACCTTGAAAAACTTATAAACGACTTTGAAACCATAAACAACGTTTATAAAACAAAAATCGCCACTATTAAAGCAAAAGCGGAAATTTACCTCCAGGAAGTAAATTCACAGATACAAAAAGAAATCACAAAGCTCATATATCTTGCGATTTCAATAGCAATAAGTATTCTGATTTTTATGTTTATTAAACTGGCCGTCAGAAAATATGTAAAAGACGAATCGGTTTATATAGTAAATAAAATTTTGAATTTTATAAATATCACCGTAATTATTCTGATAATTTCATTTTTTTATATCAATAACGCCACTTATCTGATTACTATTTTAGGTTTTGCTTCCGCCGGTATCGCAATCGCGATGAAAGACTGGTTTATGAATATTTTCGGATGGTTTGTAATAATGACCAGCGGAAATTTCAAAGTCGGCGACAGGATAAGAATAGAACTTCAAAACGGAAACGTAAAAATAATCGGAGATGTAATTGACATTACGCTCACAAAAATTGTCATATACGAAGACGTTACGCTTACCACATATACTCATAACAGACGTGCCGGAAGAATAGTATTCGTACCTAACAACATCATATTCAACACGCCCGTTTTTAATTACACCCACAACGGTCTTACAACCGTGTGGGACGGAATCGATATTACGATAACTTTCGATTCAAATTATAAAAAAGCGGTTTATCTCGCAAAAGAAATCGTCAGCAAATATTCAAAAGGCCATACGGATATTACAAAAAGAAGAATTAAAAAACTAAAAGCCATTTATCACATAAAAAACGCAAACGTGGAGCCCAGGGTATACACATTTATTGAAGACAACGGTATAAGGATAAGCTGCTGGTATTTGGCTCCGTTTGTAACACTTAACATGAGAAGCCAGATAAGCGCCGAAATTATTGACGCTTTCAACGCCCAGGACGACATAACCATAGCATATCCTACTTACAGAATCAACGGTGAGATTAAAATGAAAAACGGAGAAATCGATGGATAAACTCTTAAAACTAAAACATCTTTATAAATTAAAAGAATCGGGAGTAGAATATTTTGAAGGATTTGTAAGTGAAGACAAAGAAATTAATATGCCCGGCGAACTTGAAGAATTAAAAAAAATATGTCTTAACTGTACGCTTTGCGATTTGAGCAAAACGCGTACAAACGTCGTTTTCGGAGAAGGCGACCCACACGCCAAGCTTATGTTTATCGGCGAAGGTCCGGGGGAAATGGAGGACAAAACCGGAAGACCGTTCGTGGGAAGAGCGGGACAGCTTCTTACAAAAATAATTGAAAATGTGCTAGAATTAGACAGAAGCAAAGTATATATAGCAAACATAGTAAAATGCAGACCGCCAAACAACAGGGTACCGACTATAGAAGAGGCGGAAAGCTGCAAACCGTATTTGTTAAAACAAATTGATATAATAAATCCTAAAATTCTGGTATGTCTTGGAA
>Ga0256843_1002504_pt1 | contig 13340 bp, 15 predicted proteins | sample AlvinellametaG_FD_191572 | JGI IMG/M metagenome (GOLD analysis project Ga0256843, IMG submission 191572) | Pompeii worm associated microbial communities from hydrothermal vent at the East Pacific Rise, Pacific Ocean - Alvinella | ecosystem: Host-associated > Annelida > Integument > Unclassified ... | reverse complement strand
GGTCAGATCATTCCTCCTTCAATAGTTCTCATCATCTTAGGAGATGTTTTCCAGATCCCGGTAGGCGATCTTTTTAGAAAAGCTTTCGGTCCCGGATTGGTACTTGTTGCGGCTTATGTCATATATATTTTGGTTATAGCGTTTATAAAAAAAGATGTCGCACCTCCTATCAAACTTGACGGAAATGCCGGCACAAAATTTCAACAGATATTAGGCGCTTTAAAAGCCATCCTTCCTCCGCTTACCCTTATCATAGTGGTACTTGGTTCTATATTTGCAGGTATCGCTACCCCGACAGAGTCATCAGCCGTAGGTAGTGTCGGAGCGATTTTGCTTGCTTTAATGTATAAAAAGTTTTCATGGAAGATACTTGAAGAAGCGGCACTGGAGAGTGCCAAGACTACCGCGATGGTCTTTGGTATCTTGATAGGCGCTACGGCGTTTTCTATGGTCTTTACCTATACGGGAGGTGATATACTCATAGAAAACTTTATGACTCATCTTCCCGGTCAAAAATGGGGATTTGTTATCCTCTCTATGATAATCATCTTTATACTCGGTTTCTTTATCGACTTTATAGAGATTTCATATATCATCGTACCTATCTTGGTGCCTATCGCCGATACTATCGGTATCAACCCAATGTGGTACGCTATATTGATAGCCATGAACTTGCAAAGCTCTTTCTTGACTCCACCGTTTGGCTTTAGCCTCTTTTACTTAAAGGGAGTGGCGCCGCCTTCGGTGAAAACGATGGATATCTATAGAGGTATAGTGCCGTTTATCATTATACAGATGGCAGTGCTAGCTATAGTTATAATTTATCCGCAAATTTTCGGTATGCATTCATGAAAAAGAGGGTAGGACTTTTTATACCTTGTTATATCGATAAGTTCTATCCTAATGTGGCGGTTTCGGCGCTAAAACTACTTAAAAAGTTCGGTTTTAGCGTCGAATACCCTTTCGATCAGACTTGCTGCGGTCAGCCTATGGCAAATACCGGATGCAAGGCCGATACGAAGAGATTGGCTCTGAGATTTATCAAAATCTTTAAAGAGTATGACTACATAGTTGCTCCAAGCGCTAGCTGCGTATCTATGGTAAAAAACCATTACGAAGAGTATATTGAGCCAACGGATGAGTATAGGCATATCCAAAGCAATATATATGAGATAAGTGAATTTTTAACGGATGTGGTAAAGATAAAAGAGCTTGATGTAAGCTTTCCTCATAAGGTAGGATTTCATCAAAGTTGCCACGGTTTAAGAGAGTTGAACTTAGGAATTTCAAGTGAACTCAATCTGCCGTACTACTCCAAACCACTCTCTCTTTTAAAGCGTGTTAAAGATATAGAGATAGTAGAGTTAAAAAGGCCGGATGAGTGCTGCGGATTTGGCGGAACATTTAGTATAAATGAGCCCGAAATCTCCATAAGAATGGGAAAAGACAGGATAAAAGATCACCTTGAAGCGGGTGCAGAGTATATAGTGGGATATGATAGTTCTTGTTTGATGCACTTAGAAGGCATCATAAAGAGCGAGGGGTATGACATAAAGATAGCTCATATCGCCGAAGTTTTAGCTGGAACGGTAGATGCATCATAGAGAAAAAGCAAAAGAGTTTTTAAAAGATGAAGAGTTTTCTGCATGGCAAGATGAAGCTCTATGGTTTGTAAGAGTTAAGAGAGATACAGCCTCTAAAAGCGTAAAAGAGTGGGAAAAGTTAAGAGAAATCGCAGACAATATAAAATCTCACACATTAAGTCATCTTGATAGATACCTCGAAGAGTTTGAAAGTAACGCTCTAAATAACGGTATAGAGGTACATTGGGCTGAAGATGCACTTGAACACAATAGGATAGTTTACGATATTTTGAAAAAAAACGGAGCTAAAAAGGTTGTAAAGAGTAAATCGATGCTAACCGAAGAGTGCCACCTAAATCCCTTTTTGGGGAGCAAAGGTATAGAGGTGGTCGATACCGACCTTGGAGAGAGGATAGTTCAGTTAAGGGGAGAAAAACCTAGCCATATAGTTTTGCCCGCCATTCATCTAAAAAAAGAGCAAGTTGCCGAAACTTTTCAAAAGCATTTACATACTCAAGAGGGAAATTGCGACCCCGAATATCTAACAAAAGAGGCGAGAAAACACTTAAGAGAGAAGTTTTTGAGTGCCGATGCGGCTATAACGGGGGTTAACTTTGCAGTTAGTGAAGACGGAAGCTTTGTGGTTTGTACAAATGAAGGTAACGCCGATATGGGAACATCTTTGGCAAAAGTGCATATAGCTTGTATGGGAATCGAAAAGATAATACCTAAAAAAGAGCATCTTGGAGTTTTTATAAGACTTTTGGCTAGAAGCGCAACGGGACAGAGTGTTACCACATATACATCTCACTATAAAAGAGCCGTAGAGGGCAAAAAGATACACATTGTCATAGTCGATAACGGTAGAAGTAAGCTTCTTGCAAAAAAGGAGCATACAAAAGCTTTGCAGTGTATCAGGTGTGGAGCTTGCATGAACAGTTGTCCCGTCTATAGAAGGAGCGGGGGGCATAGCTACTCTTATGTGATACCCGGCCCTATAGGCTCTCTTCTTGGGTCAAGTAGGGATTTGAAGTATAACGGAGATAGCGTTTTTGCATCCACTCTTTGCGGGAGTTGCGTCAATGTTTGTCCCGTAAAGATAGATATAACTCACCAACTACTCGCTTATAGAAAAGAGTATGTGGATAGAGGTTATCTATCTACAACAAAAAGAGAGGCTCTAAAGATAGCCTCTTTAGTATTTTCCTATCCACTGCTAAGTGAGATCTCTTTTAAGACGGCAAGATTTTTAATGCCTCTTTTGCCAAAAAAATTGCATCTTTGGGGCAAAGGTAGAGAGATACCGACATTTGCCAAAAAGAGTTTTAAAGAGATGATGAGGAAAAAAGATGAACTCTAAAGAAAATATCTTAAAAAGGTTGAAAAATAGCCATATAGATAGTGTAGAATTAAAAGATATAGACTTTGAGTTGAGCTGTTTTGAGGATAAGGTAGATAGTTTTAAAAAGTCTTTGAAAGCTGCGGGCGGAGAAGCGATAGAGGTTGATAAAGAGGATATAAAGAGTCAAATAGAGGATTTTAAAAAGGATAGTTTTGTAGATTTTTCTTTTTTGGGAGATAAAAAAGAGGCGAAAAACTTTAAAGACCCCAAAGAGTTAAAAGATATAAAAACGGTGATAGTAGAGGGGAGATTTGGAGTTTGTGAAAATGGAGCTATTTGGTGCGATAGCGATGAGGTAAATTTTAAAGCAAGCTATTTTATATGTGAAAATCTCATCATACTTCTTGAAAAGAGTAAACTTTTAAACAACATGAATGAGGCGTATAGGGAGTTAGACTATAAAAATTTCGGAGTTTTTATAAGTGGCCCCTCTAAGACTGCCGACATAGAACAATCCCTAGTCATAGGCGCACACGGAGCCGTAAAAACATTGGTTGTTTTGTATTGACCCCCGCTTATTTGATAAGCGGAGGTAGTTGATTAATCGCCAAGGTATAGTTGTCTTGGTCTTGCTATTTTTGCTTTCGGATCTTTTTTAAATTCCATCCACTGAGATATCCAGCCTACCGTTCTACCTATGACAAATATAGCAGTAAACATATTTCTCGGAATTCCAAGAGCGCTCAAGATAACACCTGAGTAGAAGTCGATATTTGGATATAGATTTCTCTTTACGAAATATTCGTCTCTTAAAGCTATCTCCTCTATCTTATGAGCTATTTCAAGAAGTCTTGAGTCAAGTTTCAACTCCTCTTTTAGTTGATCTTGGAGTTTTTTAAGTATCTTTGCTCTTGGGTCGAAGTTCTTATAAACCCTGTGTCCAAATCCCATAAGTCTAAACGGATCATTTGGATCTTTAGCTTTTTTTATGTACTTATCTACATTTTTAACATCCCCGATCATTTCAAGCTGGGCTATTACCGACTCATTTGCTCCACCGTGAGCTCTTCCCCATAGAGCGTTTATACCTGCGGATATGGCTGCGTATGGGTGCGCTCCCGTGGATGCAACCGTTCTAACCGTTGTGGTGGAAGCGTTTTGCTCGTGATCGGCATGAAGAGTAAAGATGGTATCTAAAGCTTTTATCTCGATCTCTTTTACGGTTGTGGGTGCTTTTTGACCTACTTCTCTATGAAATTTACCGCCCGGATACGCTCTCATCATATATAAAAAGTTTTCCGTGAAGTATCTATCGATATCCGGATAGATAAGAGGAATACCTAAAGTTCTTCGGTAAGCCATTGCCGATAGAGTAGGTATCTTTGCTATTATCCTTGTAGCCATCTCTTCAAAGCCTAGATCATCCGTTATATTTAGATGGTCAAAATAAAAAGCCGATAATGCAGTGACGGCAGAAGATAACATAGCCATAGGATGGGCGGTTCTTGGAAAGGCATTAAAAAGATTTCTAAATCCCTCGTCCACGAAAGCTCTATGTCTAAGCTCGTTATCAAACTCTAAAGACTGCTCTTTTGTCGGCAGTTTTGCGTGCAAAAGAAGATAACAAATATCGATATAGTTGTGCTCTTTTACAAGATCTTCGATCTTGTAGCCTCTATATCTTAGCTCACCTTTTTCTCCATTGATAAATGTGATTTCGGATTTGCAACTGGCGGTAGATGTAAAACCCGGATCAAAGGTAAACATTCCGCTATCTTTGTAAAAAGATCTTATATCCACTACTTTAGGACCCCTAGTGCCTTCTAAAATGGGGTATTCGTAGGTCTCCTCTCCTATTTGAATCTTCGCTGTCTTAGACATGCCGACTCCTTTGTATTGGATTTGAAGCATAAAACTAAATTATATCATATTATTTTTCCGTACCGCTTAATATGGGTACGAAAAGGCACTCTTGCAACTCCTCCTTTTTTATGTTTGATCCATCTTTTATAAATCTTGTGATGATATGTCTATCTTTTGTGTCTATGGGAGCCACCAAGATACCCCCGTCTTTTAATTGGTCAAAGATTTTGCTCGGTATCTCTTTTGCCGCAGCGGAAAACAGTATCCTATCGTATGGCGCGAAGCTGCTCCAGCCGTTTTGACCGTCATCGCACCTTACATTTATGTTGTGAAATCCAAGCTCCTTAAATCTCTCTTTCGCCTCTTTCGAGAGTTTTTCAATCCTTTCGATACTAAAAACTCTTCTAACGAGTCTGCTTAAGATGGCAGCTTGGTAGCCGCTACCGCAACCTATCTCAAGAACGCTATCGACACTTTTGTCTATCATCAAAGCTTGGGTCATTTTAGCAACCGTCAAAGGTGAGCTTATCCACTGGTTGGATGAGAGAGGAAGTGCGTCAAGCTTATAGGCAAAATGTTTAAAGCCCGTAGGCACGAACAACTCTCTTTTTACCGAAGCTATCGCCTCTTTTACCGACTTTTCCAACGGAAAGACTCTGTCTATCTCATCCGCCATTCTTTTGCACTTTTGAAGTTCTATCTTTTCTATCATTTTATTCCTACATCCAAATATCGTCTCATCTTTTTTATCTCTTTTAAGTCTATATTTTTTTCAAGATAACTTTTTCTATCGTCTTTATAAATATCTCCAAAAGGTGAGCTTATGAGGGAGTTTTTTGCCATATCGCTGTTTGCGCTGTTGGAGACTACTACAAAGCATTGATTTATCACCGAAAGCGAGTTTGCTATGATTTGAAGTTGCTTTTTTCTGGGCTTGCCCCACAAAGAGGGTACAAGTATGATGTCTGCCCCTTTTAGCTTTTCCCACAACTCTATAAATCTTAGTTCAAAACAGATCAAAACTCCATATTTTATGCCCTCTATCTCGATGATTTTAATATCATCTTTTTTGCCTTTTGTGAAGTATTTATGCTCGTCTCCCAGCTTAAAAAGCTCATACTTATCTCTTTGGTATATGAGTTTTTGGTCGTGTATCAGTTTGGCTCTATTGTAAAAGTTGCCGTTTTCTTCCTCTATCATGCTTAGACATAGAGTTTTATCTTTTGTGAGTGAAAGAAGCTCGTTTTCTATATTTTTTGAAAAGTTTGCCGCTTTTTTCATGTCTTTATAACAAAAGTTGCTAAGGCAAAGCTCCGGAGCCGTAACAACGGAGCCTTTGGGGGCTTTGGAGACTAAAGAGGAGAGCTTTTTAAAGTTCTCCTCAAATTTAAAGTCGCTATATTGAAATTGTAAAGATACTACATTTTTAAAAGTCGTCAAAAGTCAGACTTCCTTTTGAGTAGTTCGTTACATTTCCTTCGAAAAAGTTTGTTTTTTGGTCATTGAATTTTGAAAAATTATCCACCCATTTGATAGGATGTTCGATGTTATCATATAGTGGCTTCATGCCCACCGCTTTCAATCTATCGTTTGCGAGATATTTGATATATTTGTCTATAATCTCATCGGTTAGTCCCAAGATTTGGCCGTTTGTTATATATTGTCCCCAAGAGATTTCGAGCTTTACCGCCTCTTCGAACATATGATAAACTTCATCCAAAAGAGTTTTTGTAAAGAGGTCGGGCCTCTCTTTTCTTACCGTATTTATCATGTTTTGGAAAAGTAGCAAGTGAGTAACTTCGTCTCTTTGGATAAATCTAATCATTTGGGCAGAACCGAGCATTTTGCCGCTTCTAGCCAAAGTGTAGAAAAATGTAAAACCGCTATAAAAGTATAGACCTTCGAGGATTTGATTGGCGAACATCGCTTTTACTATCTGGTCTTCGGTGGGATTTTCTGCAAGTCTTTCATAGACGCTGGCTATATAGTCGTTTTTGCCCTTTAGCTGCATATCTCTTCTCCACATCTCATATATCTCATCGGTGTTGCTTGAGATGCTATCCACCATAACGGCGTAGCTTTGAGAGTGCAAAGCCTCTTCGTAAGCTTGTCTTACAAGTATGAGGTTTATCTCGGGTGCTGTTATGAAAGGGTTTACATTGTCTATGAGGTTGTTTGTCTGCAAAGAGTCCATAAAGATAAGTTGCGAGAGAGCTTTATCGTAAGAGATCTTCTCTTGGTCGGTTAACTGTTTATAGTCCCTCACATCACCCGTCATATCCACCTCTTTGGGAAACCAAGTGTTATTTAACATCATGTCCCAAAGGTTATAAGCCCATTGATATTTTATCTTGTTTAGCTCAAAGATTCCGGTTGGATTGCCTCCAAAAACCTTTCTATCGCTAACTCCCTCTTTTGATTCGGGATTGTATATCTTTTTTCTCTCTACCATTTCCTTCCTTTTATATTAATTGTACTTCTCTTTCGCCTTTTTGTATCTCTCCGATGATATATCCGTCAGAGTTTTCCAAAACGGTATCCACGCTATTTGTATCCACTATCAGCACCATACCCACGCCCATATTGAAAGTCTTATACATCTCTTCCTCTTCTATATACTCTCTCATATACTCAAATATAGGGAGTGTTTTGATACTATCTTTTTTTACTACGGCTTTTAACTCTTTAGGTAGCGCTCTTGGTAGGTTTTCAGTGATACCTCCGCCCGTTATGTGCGCCAAAGCGTTTATATTTTCTTTTAATCTCTTAAAGGTTTTGACATATATCTTTGTGGGTTCAAGCAGTATGTCTATTAGTTTTTTACCCTCTATCATATCGTCAAAGTTCATACCCAATTTTTCAAAAAAGAGTTTTCTAACAAGAGAGTATCCGTTTGAGTGTATGCCGGAACTCGGAAGCGCTATAAGCATATCCCCCTCTTTGACTCGGCTAACTCTATCAAGTTCGTCTTTTTCCGCTATACCTACCGCAAATCCCGCTAAGTCAAAGTCATCTTTTGCGTACATTCCGGGCATCTCTGCAGTCTCTCCGCCTATCAAAGCACATTCGCTTTGGATGCACCCTTCGCTTATACCCTTCACGATAGATGAGGCTTCATCTACTTTTAGTTTGCTTGTTGCGAAGTAGTCTAGAAAGAACATAGGCGTTGCAAAGTTGCAAATAAGGTCATTTACGCACATAGCTACAAGGTCGATACCCACCGTATCGAACTTTTTTGCCTCTATGGCGAGTTTTAACTTTGTCCCCACTCCGTCGGTGGCTCCCAAGATGACAGGCTTTTTGTAGCCTGTCGGAAGTTCGTAAGCTCCCGCAAAGGAGCCGATGCCGCCTATAACGTTTTTATCGAATGTAGAAGTTACGAAGGGCTTTATCTCCTCGACAAATCTAGCTCCCTCGTCAATATCGACTCCCGCATCTTTATAACTGATTTTACTCATTATTTTCCTTAATCCTCCCAATCGCAAGGAGGGAATATCTTTTTAAAAAACCAAATGGATGGACAAAAGTTGGTAAATGCCCAAATAATTAGCATTACTATGACGAATGTTTGTAGTACTACGGCTGCTTGAAACATCGTCTTATCGCCGTTTACGCCAAGAGCGAAAAGCCACAAAATGATCCCAAGCATCGTGGCAGTCAAAAGTCTTTGTATTCTTTGATAACACATATTTGATCCTATATTTGAAGTTTTGATATTTTATCCACAATATGATAAAATATCAATAAAAGGATATGTTTGAGTGTGGTTATAACAGGCGGTATCTGTACGGGAAAAAGTAGCGCTTGCGCTATTTTGAAAGAGTTGGGTTACCGCATCATCGACGCTGACAAAGTAGCCCACAAGGTGCTTGATGAAAACGCTTTTAGTATTGCTAAAATGTTTGGAGACGAGTATCTTCGGGGTGATAGGGTCGATAGAAAAAAGCTTGCCGGTATTATTTTTTCCAATGAAAAAAATAGAAGAAAATTGGAAGACTTTTTACACCCTTTGATAAAAGATGAGATCCTAAAAGAGGAAAAAGAGGCGATCGATAAAAGAGAGAAGTATGTTTTGGATATCCCTCTCTTTTTTGAAAAAGGCAACTACGAGGCTAAAAGGGTTGTTTTGATATATGCTCCGAAAGTTTTGCAGATAGAAAGGTTGATGCAAAGAGACTCACTATCAAAAAAAGATGCTTTGCTTCGGATAAATTCCCAGATGGATATAGAGAAAAAAAGAGAGTTGGCGGATATTGTGATATATAACGATAAAGATTTGAAAAATTTAAAAAGAGAGTTGATAGATGCAGGTTTCTAAATATAGTGCAAGCGGGAATGACTTTGTCATTTTTCATACATTTAGTGAAAAAGATAGAAGCTCTTTGGCAAAAGAGCTTTGTCATAGACAAAACGGAGTGGGTGCTGATGGGCTTATCGTGCTTTTGCCGAGCTGTGAGGAGGAGTATGACTTTAAGTGGCAATTTTATAATAGCGACGGAAGCGAAGCCTCTATGTGCGGTAACGGCAGTAGGGCTGTGGCGCATTACGCTTACGAAAACGGCTTGTGCGATAAAAAGATGAGTTTTTTAACGGGTGCTGGTATTATCGAAGCTGAAGTGGACGAAGATATAGTCCAGACGACCTTGACCGATACAAAGATAGTAAAAGAGAGTATATCCGAAAATGGAAAAAGTTGGGATATCTACGATACGGGAGTGCCTCATCTTGTAACTTTTACGGATGACTTGGAGAGTTACTCCAAAGATGAAGCAAGAATGTTAAGACAAAAGTATAACGCCAATGTGAACTACGCACTTATAAAAGATGAAAAGATGTATGTTAGAACTTATGAAAGAGGCGTAGAGGATGAGACTTTGGCTTGTGGGACGGGTATGGCGGCTTGTTTTTACTCTGCGTTTAAAAAAGGTTTGGTAAAAGATAGCGTTGAAGTATATCCCAAAAGCAAAGAAAGATTAATCCTAACTTATAAAAATAATAAGATATATTTTAAAGGGAAAGTTGTAAGAATTTTTGATATAATAATATATAAATAATAACAGTTTACGGAGTAGTGATTTGAAAAAAATATTTGTTGTAGTGTTGCTTTTATCTACACTTATCTATGCCGGAGGTTTCCCTTCTTGGTACTATAAGATAAAAGATGTCTCTACACAAAAAGAGAAATTTGTAGAGATTATGCTACCTTTGATAAAGAAAGCCAATCAAAAAACTCTCAAAGAGAGAGCGTTTGTAAAGAGATTTTTTGCAAAACTTGAAAAGAACGGATTTGGCAGCATAGACCAAAAAGAGATGAAGAGGTTAGCTCTTCTTTCTAAAAAGTATAATATCAAAAATCTTTTTGATAAGTATGAGTATCTTTTAAAGATAGATAAAGTTCCCGAGTCTTTAGCCCTTACCCAAGCGGCGTTAGAGAGTGCATGGGGTAAAAGTAGATTTGCAAAGTATGCCAATAACATATTTGGGCAATGGACATACGGTAAAAAAGGGTTAGTACCTGAAAATAGAGAAGAGGGCAAAACCCACAAGATAAAGATATTTAACTCTTTGCAAGACTCTGTGGATGCTTATGTGGCAAACTTAAACAGAAATAGAGCCTATAAAGACTTTAGGATACTAAGATACCAAGCAAGAATACTAAATGAGACCTATAGCGGTGTTGATGCTGCAAAAACGATGGTGAGATACTCTGAACTTAGAGATAAGTATGTTAGAATGGTTACCAAGTTTATAAAGCATAACGGATTTTTAAAATACGATACGCCGACGCAAGACGAGGATAGCTCCTTGCATCTATACGCTTCTTTAAGGTGATTTGAGGTTAGATCCCCGCTTCTTTGATGGCTTCGGCTTGGAAGTGAGCTATAAGGGGATCTATAATCTCGTCAAAAAGACCTCCTTGCATGATAGCATCAAGCCTATATAGGGTTAGACCGATTCTATGGTCCGTTATCCTATTTTGAGGGTAGTTGTATGTTCTTATCCTGCCGCTTCTATCACCCGTGCCTACTTGGGTTTTTCTCATATCGGCATTTTCTTTGTTTTTCTCTTGCATTTCAAGTTCGTAAAGTCTCGCTTTTAAAACTTTCATAGCCTTCTCTTTGTTTTTATGCTGAGACTTTTGATCTTGGTTCGTTACCACTAAGCCTGTTGGGATATGGGTTATTCTTACGGCACTATCGGTTGTATTTACACACTGTCCCCCACAACCGCTAGCCCTCATAACATCTATCTTCAAATCATTCGGGTTTATCTCTATCTCGACATCGTCCACTTCAGGCATGATAGCAACCGTGATGGCCGAAGTGTGTACTCTTCCTTGGGATTCGGTTTCGGGAACTCTTTGGACTCTGTGAGTGCCGCCTTCATATTTTAGTCTGCTATATGCACCTTTTCCTTTTATGAGGACTATCATCTCTTTAAATCCTCCGGCACTTCCTTCGCTGCTTGAGATGATTTCAACGGCCCAGCCTTTAAGTTCGGCATATCTCATATAGGCTTTAAAAAGGTCTTCGACAAAAAGTGCGGCTTCATCTCCGCCCGTACCGGCTCTAAGCTCTATATAGACATTTCTATCGTCGTTAGGATCTTTTGGTAGTAGTAAGAGTCTTATTTCATTTTCGAGTTCGGTTTTTCTAGGCTCAAGCTCTTTAAGCTCCTCTTTTGCCAACTCTCCAAGTTCATTATCTTCGAGAAGTTCTCTATTTTCTTCGATACTGTCACAAACTTCGATGTACTCTTCGGCTTTCTCTTTGATAGGTGTTAGATCGGACTGCTCTTTGGATAGAGCAGTCATTTTTTTTATATCGTTGGTTATTTCTGAGGAGCTAAGTAGCTTTGTTATCTCTTCGTATCGTTCAAGAAAAGGGGATAACTTTTCTTTTAACATTTATAGCTACTTATTTGTGTGATTAAGCGGCTGTTTTTGTTAGAGAGTTTACAAGGTTGTGTAGTCTGCTAACTTTTCTTGCAGCTGTATTTTTTTTCAATATGCCTTTGCTGACAAATTTATGTAAATTTTTATTCGCTTTTTTGAAAGCTTCTGTAGCAGCTTCTACATCTTTGCTCTCTACCGCGCTCTCTACAGCTTTTGTAAGGTTTTTAATTCTTGTTCTATAGTATCTGTTTCTTTCAGTTCTTTTTTTTGTCTGTCTGATTCTTTTTTCAGCCGACTTATGATTTGCCATAAGAAATTCCTTCGTTAAAAATTTTAGGTTTGCATTATATAAAAAACAATATTATAGGTAGCTTAATTTGCTATAAAATGATAAAATTTTTATATCGCCTCTTCGTTCTCTTCGTTGGTTCTTATCCTTATGACTCTCTCTACATTGCTTATAAAGATTTTTCCGTCACCAATCTTGCCCGTTTTGGCTGATTTGATGATGGCGTCAACCGCTTTATCCACATCTTCATCTTTGACGACTATCTCTATCTTTATCTTCGGTAAAAAATCCACAACATACTCTGCGCCTCTATATAATTCGCTGTGTCCTTGCTGTCTTCCGTAGCCCTTTACTTCGCTTACGGTCATTCCGCTTACTTCCACTTCGCTTAAGGCGTCTTTTACATCTTCGAGTTTAAAAGGTTTTATGATCGCTTCAATCTTTTTCATGAATGCTCCTATCTGTTTTTAATAGAGTTATTTTACAATTTATTATATTTATTTTCTATTAAAGACATATTTATTAAATTCGAAAATTTTTATAAAAATTTAAACTAATTCACAGCTTCATTAAAGTTGTTTGGTTGTAAAATTATGTTTATTAAAAAAAGTAATATAAGGTTTTTTATGCCGAATATCAAGATAGATGATAAAACCCTAAGCGTTGAAGAGGGAGCTTTACTTATAGAAGTAATGCTTAAAAACGGCATATCGATACCCCATTTTTGCTACCATGAGGCACTCGGAAAAGATGGTAATTGCCGAATGTGTATGGTGGAGATAGAGGGGCAAAAAAGGCCTCAGATAGCTTGCGATACGCCCGTAAAAGACGGCATGGTCGTAAGAACAAAAGGTGAGAGGATAGAGAAGACCAAAAAGGGTATTTTGGAGCTTGAGCTTATAAACCACCCTTTGGATTGCCCCGTTTGCGACCAAGCCGGAGAGTGCAAGCTTCAAGACTACTATATGGAAGTCGGACTCTATGACAATAGGGTTGATACCGATAAAGTAAAGGCAAAAAAACATATCCATCTCGGCAAAGAGGTCATGCTCGACCAAGAGAGGTGTGTGCTTTGCAAAAGATGCGTGAGATTTACTCAGATATATACCAAAACCAATGATTTGGTAGTGGAAAAAAGAAGCGATAAATCCGTCATTACTACATTCCCCGGGGCCAAATTTGAAAATGATTATACCGGCAATGTCGTTGATCTGTGTCCTGTGGGAGCTTTGACGGATAGGAATTTTCGATTTAAAAAGAGAGTTTGGTTTTTAGAGGGCGGAAAAGGCTTGTGCATGGAGTGTTCAAGAGGATGCAACATCAGAGTCGATCACCACAAATCAAAATATCAAGATGATACTATTTATA